>Ga0307476_10000106_pt1 | contig 90241 bp, 80 predicted proteins | sample atmos_gasesECM2C_2_FD_203314 | JGI IMG/M metagenome (GOLD analysis project Ga0307476, IMG submission 203314) | Hardwood forest soil microbial communities from Morgan-Monroe State Forest, Indiana, United States - atmos_gasesECM2C_05 | ecosystem: Environmental > Terrestrial > Soil > Temperate... | reverse complement strand
AACTCTTGCGTAATATTGGATTGTTAACGCAGGGTTAATTTCGAGAGAGACGGGGCTGCGCGAGGGCGGGACATAGGTCTTAGGTCGCAGGTCTTAGGTCTCGGGCGTTAGGCTTGAGGCCTTAGGCGTTCAGTATCAGGCAAATCTGGACATGACCTCCAAGCCCAAGACCTGACACCTAAGACCTGCGACCTAAAACAACAGCCTGTTCGCGCCGCTTAGCCTGAATCTCGATATAAACGTTAACCAGCGACACCGCGGCTGGGGTCACTCCGGGGACACGCGAGGCGTGGCCCAGAGTGCGCGGCTGCACATGGATAAGCTTTTCCTGCACCTCGCGCGAAAGGCCGCTGACCGAGCGGTAATCGAACCATTCGGGAATGGCCCGCTGCTCCGACTTTTTCATGCGATCCATGGCACGCTGCTGTTGCAGCAGGTAGCCTTCGTACTTGATTTCGGTTTCGACCGATTTGAGTTCGTTGCGGATTTGTGAAGGAAGACTGGCCGCGGATTTGCTTAGGTTTGCGGCGATTTCTTCTCTTTCGAAAAATTGTGGATTCAACTCTCGCAGAGCTGGGGCCAGTTGCTCGATTCTCACTTCGGGGCGCTTTAGGAGTTGCGCTAGGGTCTGGCCTATCGCAGCATTCCAGCTATGGGAGGGTTCCGTGGCACTTGCGGGGACAGCGGATTCCTCGTCGCTGCGCTCCTCGGAATGACAACGGGAAGTTTCATCAGACTGACAAGATGAAATGCTCGATGACAAGGTGGCGGCGATTTCTGGCGTCAGCCGGGCGCGTTCGAGAAGTTTCTTCATGTTCTCCAGGCGGTCTTGCTTGGCGCAAAAGTCATTCCATGCTTCGTCAGAGATCAAACCAACGCGGCGGCCATGTGGTGTGAGCCGGCGATCTGCGTTGTCGATGCGCAGGTGCAGACGAAATTCGGCGCGCGAAGTGAACATTCGATAGGGCTCGTTTGTGCCTTTCGAAATTAAGTCGTCGATCAGGATTGCGGTGTAGGCTTCTGTACGATCGAGAATGAGCGGCGGCTGTGCCTTTACTTGTAACGCCGCGTTGATCCCGGCCATCAATCCCTGACAAGCCGCTTCTTCATAGCCGGAGGTGCCGTTAATCTGTCCCGCCAGAAACAGGCTCGCGATCTTCTTCGTTTCCAAAGTGCGCTGCAATTCGGTGGGATCGATCGAGTCATACTCGATGGCATATCCCGGGCGCAGCATCTCGGCATTTTCCAAGCCTGGAATCGACTTCAAGATCGCCATCTGTACTTCCACCGGCAGCGACGTGCTCATTCCGTTGACATAGATTTCGTGCGTGTTCAGGCCTTCGGGCTCGAGATAAAGCTGGTGCATCTCTTTGTCGGGAAACTTCACGATCTTATCTTCGATCGAGGGACAATAGCGCGGCCCGATGGAGTGAATCTGCCCGCTGTACATCGGCGAGCGATGGACGTTCTCGCGGATGATGCGGTGCGTCTCCGGCGTCGTCCACGCGATGTAGCAGGGCACCTGCGAGTCGTGATGAGCCACACGCCGGGTGCGGAAACTGAAGGGCGTGGGGTCGACGTCGCCAGGTTGCTCCGCGAAACGCGACCAGTCGATGCTGCGGCCGTCCAGGCGGGGAGGGGTGCCAGTCTTGAGCCGGCAGCCGCGCAGGCCAAGGTTTTTAAGCGCTTCACCGAGGAGAACGGCGTTCGGCTCTCCGGAGCGTCCCGCCGGATATTGCTGCTCGCCACAATGAATTAATCCGTTGAGAAACGTTCCGGTGGTGATGATCACCGCTTGTGCTCCGACGGTGCGGCCGTCGCGGAGGCGAACTCCGAGTACCGAGTACCTAGTGCCCAGTACCGAGTCATCGTGTTCGCTGGGTACTGGGTACTGGGTACTCGGAGCTATTGTTATCAGTTCCGCCACCTCCGCCTGCTTGATCTTCAGATTCGGCTGCGACTCCAGCACCTCGCGCATCTTGAGCCGGTAGGCTTGCTTATCGCACTGCGCGCGCGGCGACCATACTGCCGGGCCGCGCGACGTGTTCAACAAGCGAAACTGGATGCCGACCGCATCGGTGATTTCGCCCATGATGCCGCCGAGCGCATCAACTTCGCGGACCAGGTGTCCCTTCGCAATTCCGCCGATGGCCGGATTGCACGACATCTGCGCAATCAGATCGACGTTCAGGGTGTAGAGCGCAGTATTCAGTCCCATGCGCGCCGAGGCCATCGCAGCTTCGCATCCGGCATGTCCGGCGCCGACGACCACTACATCGAACTGTTCGGTAAACTGCATCTCGGTCCATTCTAACAAGTTGGCATGCGCTGGTCCGTTCTATGCAGGACCAAGGCTGCTCTCTGCTGTTAGTGGGACAAAGTTATCCATAGCTTGGTCAAAGTGGGGGTTCTGTCGAATCGTTCTGTAGAATCAAGTGATTCGGAGCTTCGTGCTTAAATAGTTTCCCCGGGGAATAATAGAATGGCCAAAGAAATCTCCATCGGGGCGCGTGGTGAAGCGCAGGAAACCGTCGAGTTCAAGCACACGCTGACTTCACATCACGCCGAACTGCCGCCGATTTATTCCACGCCTGACATGATCCGCCTGATGGAGACAGCGGCCTTTCATGCGCTTCAGCCTTATTGCGAAGGCGATGAGATCACGGTGGGGACCGCCATCAACATCCAGCACCGCGCAGCGAGCGGCATAGGCGCAAAGATTAGGGCCGAGGCCGTGCTGGAATCGTTCGACGGACGCTTCTATACGCTGCGCGTGACTGCATATGACGATGTGCAGGAAGTCGGCCGCGGAACTGTTGGCCGGGCGGTTGTTAGCATTGGCAAATTTGTTGAGAAGATGAAGAAGTCAGTACCTGGTACCTAGTACCGAGTACCGGAAGCTAAGGACTGAGACCTGTCCATCCTGATTGGCGTCATTTCCGACACGCACGGTTTGCTTCGCCCGGAAGCGATCGAAGCCCTGCAGGGCTCCGACCACATTATTCATGCCGGAGATGTCGGCTCGCCCAAGATTCTCGATAAGCTTTCGGCGATTGCTCCCGCGGTCGCTGTGCGTGGCAATATCGACAAGGCCGCATGGGCTCGACAACTTCCCGAGACTGAAGTGCTGGAACTAGCCGGCACTTCGATCTACATTCTTCATGATCTCAGTCAGTTGGACCTCAAGCCCAAGGCTGCGGGATTCTCAGTCGTCGTGAGCGGGCACAGCCATGTTCCGAAAAACGAGATACACGACGGAGTGCTGTATTTCAATCCCGGCAGCGCCGGACCGCGACGATTCAAACTTCCGGTGAGCATCGGCAGATTATTCCTGGAAAACGGAAGCGTGCGGGGCGAAGTGCTGGAGTTGTAACTGTCCAACCTCTGCCTCTAATCGTTGTAGCGTTGCTACAATCGCAAGGCAAACAAAGCATACGAATGTCGATTGAGTTTAATGTCGAAGCACGGTCGGCCACCGGACGCGCCGGAAAACTGATCACGCCTCATGGTGAAATCGAAACCCCTGTGTTCATGCCAGTCGGCACGGCCGGGACGGTGAAAGGCGTTTCGCAGGACATTCTCGAAGACCTCGGCGTTCAGATTATTCTCGGCAACACCTACCATCTTTATTTGCGTCCCGGAGTCGAAATCGTGCGCAAGTTTGGAGGACTGCACGGGTTCATGGCCTGGCCGCGGACCATCCTGACCGATTCTGGAGGTTTTCAGGTTTTCAGCTTGAACGAACTCCGCAAGGTCAGCGAGGAGGGCGTGACCTTCCGCTCCCACCTAGATGGCTCGTCACACTTCTTTAGTCCAGAGAGTTCTATGGCGGCGCAGATCGGCTTGGGCGCCGACATCATCATGGCGTTCGATGAGTGCACCGAATATCCCGCCGACCGGAAGCGCACAAAAGCGTCGATGGAGTTGACTCTGCGCTGGGCTGAGCGCAGCAAGAGGTATTTTGAGGAACATAAGGGTGAGGTGCCGTGGAGTTCTCAGGAGCCAGTACCTAGTACTCAGTACCCAGCGAGAAACGCAGCGTCCGTCCAAAGAATTGCAAGAGCCAGCGACTGGGTACCGGGTACTGGGTACTCCGCTCAATCTCTCTTCGGCATTGTGCAGGGGGGCATGGATCTCGAACTAAGAAAAGAATCGGCCGAGCGCACGGTTGAAATCGGCTTTCCCGGATATGCGATTGGCGGCCTTAGCGTTGGCGAGCCTCGCGAATGCACGCGCGAAATGATTGAAGCCACCCTCGAACATCTTCCCGCCGACAAGCCACGCTATGTGATGGGAGTGGGCACACCCGAGGAGATCGCTCAGTATGCCGCGCTCGGCGTCGATATGATGGATTGCGTTCTGCCCACGCGAGCGGCGCGCCATGGGCTGCTGTTCACTTCCGAGGGAAAAATTTCGATCAAGCAGGCGCGCTACGCGCAGGATGCCGGTCCGCTCGATCCAAAATGCGGTTGCCGGGTGTGCCAGCGCTATTCGCGCGCCTACTTGCGTCATCTCTATGCTTCTAATGAGGTTCTGGCTCAAGTCTTAAATACTCTCCACAACCTGAGTTTCTACCTTGACACTATGCGGCGGGTGCGTCATTCTATTCGACTTGGGGAAGTCCCCTATTCTTTCTAGCGACTGGTCTCAAGCGAAACCGTAGACCTCGCTGCGAAACCTCCCCGGCTCGTTCTTAATATTTAGGCTGTACGAGGATCCGGTCGGAATCGATTAGAACTCCCGTCGTGAAATGACAGGACCGAAGTGAGGCAGGCTGGGGCGGTTGTTCGCGGATTAGAGCCTGGTCTTTAGAGCTAAGTCTGGTGAACGGATTGTGGCGAGCATAGCTTAATGAATATGGCACTCTTATTGGCGGTTCAGGCGGGTGGTGGCAGTATGGGCTGGTTGAGCGTCGCGCCGCTCATTTTCATCTTCGGAATCTTTTACTTTCTGTTGATTCTGCCGCAGCAGCGTCGCCAGAAAAAATGGACAGCGATGCTGGAGTCTCTAAAGACCGGCGACCGAGTCACCACCAGCGGCGGTTTACGGGGAACAATCATGGCGCTCAAGGACGACTCCTTGCACTTGCGCGTCCCGCCAAACAATATCGTCGTGGAAGTGACCAAGGCCTCCGTCACCCAGGTCACGACTGCGGACGAAGAAGCAAAAGCCAAGTAGTTGACGTTTATTATTCGGACTATATTTTTATGAATAAGAATCTGCTCTCGAAACTGGCGCTCATCCTCGGAATTCTTGTCGTTTTTCTGTTCGGAATTTTCGGCATTCCTCAAAGCTTTTCCGGCCAGGGCCTGCTGATCGCCCTTACCAACCACATTCATCTCGGGTTGGATTTGCGAGGCGGAACGCACCTGATTCTGCAGGTGCAGGTCAATGACGCGGTGAACATTGACTCCGACAATGCGGTTGAAGTTCTCAAAGAGCAGCTCAATAAACGCAAAATTGCATTCTCGGATATCTCCAAGCCCGATCCGCAAAATAATCCCGACCGGGTTGTGCTCAAGGGCGTTCCGCCGGATGCGCGCAAAGACCTGTTGGAAATCGCTTCTGAGCGCCTGCCTGAGTACAACCTGACTTCAGGCGCAGAGAGCACTTTCGCGCTGACCATGAAACCGGAAATGCTGAATGACGTAAAGAACAAAGCCGTCACTCAAGCAATCGAGACGATTCGCAATCGAATTGACTCGCTCGGCGTGAGCGAACCTACCATTCAAGAGCACGGTCTTGGGCAGTATCAGATTCTGGTGCAGTTGCCCGGCGTGGACGATCCCGGCCGCGTGAAGGATATTATGCAGTCCACCGCCATGCTTGAGATCAAGCAGGTACTGGGCGGACCTTTTCCCAGCGAGCAAGCCGCCTTACAGGATAAAGGTGGAGTTCTGCCGCCCGATGCGATGCTGCTACCCGGGCATGGAGCGCCTGGAGCCGCCGCGGGCGATCAGTCGTGGTTTTTGTTGTCGCGCGTGTCGGCGGTTCGAGGCAAAGACTTGCGCGACGCGCAGCCCAGCACCGACCAGAATGGCCAGCCGAACGTACGCTTCCAGCTGACCGGCGAAGGTGGGCAACGCTTCTACAATTTCACCTCCGCCCACGTTGGCGAAAGCCTCGGCGTGGTTCTCGATAACAAAGTGCAGGAAGTCGCCAACATCAAAGAAGCGATTCGCGATACCGGCGAAATCAGCGGCGGCAGCATGAGCCAACAGCAAGCCAAAGACCTGTCGATGATCCTGCGTTCGGGCGCGCTGCCGGCGGGCATCAAGTATCTGGAAGAGCGCACGGTAGGGCCGTCGCTTGGCAGCGATTCGATTCGCCACGGCGTGAACGCCGCGATTATCGGCATGCTTGCAGTGCTGATTTTCATGCTGGTTTACTACCGCGCAGCCGGCATCAACGCAGACATTGCGCTGCTGCTAAACCTGATCATCCTGCTCGGATTCATGGGCTACTTCGAAGCGGTGTTGACCTTGCCGGGAATTGCCGGTGTGATTCTGACCGTCGGCATGGGCGTGGATTCCAATGTGCTGATCTTCGAGCGCATTCGAGAAGAGTTGCGCAACGGAAAAACGCCGCCATCGGCTGTCGATCAAGGGTTCAGTCACGCCTGGATCACGATCGTGGATACGCACGTAACGACGATTGTCTCGGCAGCGATTCTGTTTCTCTTTGGAACCGGACCGGTGAAGGGATTTGCGGTGACACTGACGTTTGGCCTGCTGGCAAACCTGTTCACCGCGGTATTCGTTTCGCGAGTGATTTTTGACTGGGTTTTGAGCCGCAAGCAGCGCGGCGAAGCGCTAAGCATTTAGGAATTGAGTCATGGAATTGAGTCATTGAGTGATCGAACAACGGCGGCGCATCCTGCGGAGGGTTTTCAATCACTCAATGGCTCAATCTCTCAATGATTCAATTCCTACGAAATCATAGATCTGATAAGGGGTAAGCTCGGTGGAGTTCTTTCGCAATACGAACATCGATTTCCTGGGCAAGAAATGGTATTTTCTCGCCTTTTCGCTGGTATTTAGCGTCGCAGGATTGTTTTCCATGTTGTTCTGGCATGGCATCCCTTACGGCGTGGATTTCCGCGGCGGCACTCTGGTGTATGTGAAGTTCTCGCACACACCGGACGACAATGCCCTGCGTGCGGCCATGGACCGCGCGGGCCTGCACAACGCGAAGATCCAGACCTACGACATTCCCTCCAACAACGAGGTGCTGATCGACCTCGACGTCCAGGAGACGAGCGAGAAGGCACTGGACAACGGCAAGAATCAGATCATTAAGACCCTTGAGACCAACGCTGCCGCTGGCAAGCAGGACTTGAACAACTCCAGTTCTTTGGCCATCAAGAACTACCTGATGGACAAAGATCCGATGCGCCTGGGATCGGACGCCGACCAGAAATATACCCAGCAGGCACAGGTGATCGTCGATGCCCGCGACAAAGGGCAAGGGGGCGTGCTCACCTCGTTCGATCAATTGAAGGGCACGGTCGATCAGGCCGTCGTCGCTTCCCTTCCGGATGGCTTTTTCCTGTCGGATTTTGGGGTTCGTAACGTCGAGATCGTTGGCCCGCAGGTGGGAGCGCAATTGCGGAAACAAGCTTTGCTCGCCACCGCTTATTCGCTGGCTGGAATGCTGGTTTACTTGGGCTTCCGTTTCGAATGGATTTACGGCGTTGCGGCCGTGGTCACGGTATTCCACGACACACTGATCACCGTGGGCGCATTTTCGCTGCTCAACAAAGATATTTCGCTGACCGTGATCGCGGCCATCCTCACCCTGATTGGTTACTCTAATAACGACACGATCGTGGTATTTGACCGAATCCGCGAAAACATTAAACTCATGCGGCGCGAGAGGCTCTCGGAGATCGTTAACCGGAGCATAAACCAGACGTTAAGCAGAACCATCTTGACAGCCGGGTTAACCTTCCTTACTGTGCTTGCACTCTATTTATTCGGCGGCGAGGTGCTACGTGGGTTTAGCCTCGCGCTGGTAATTGGCATCTTAATCGGGACTTATTCGTCGATCGCCATTGCTGCGCCGATTCTGGTTGCGTACCAGGATTGGAGAATCAGCAAGGGCAAGCGGCCGGCGGCAATGCCTGTCCGGACCAAATGATCTCGGATGGCTGGATTGAACCTTTGTTTGTAGGGAGTTGCCAAGACGGAAGGTTGCCAGCGGACTGAAGCAGGAATTATGACCCTATCCGGGAGCAAAGTTTAGGCGGTCGGTGTCTAAGCTAACGTAGGTTCTGAAGTAGGAGAAACTCATATGTTTGAAGATAGCCTTCTGGAATCGGGCGGCAGGCTGAAGACGAAGCGGGGACGAACTACGACCTTCGCAATCATTCTTGAGATTGGGTTGATCGGCCTCATGGTTCTGATGCCCCTAATCTTCACCGAAGCCCTGCCAAAGCAACAGTTGATGACATTTCTGGTGGCGCCTCCGCCGCCTCCACCACCTCCACCGCCGGCAGCCGCCCCTGTCAAGATCGTAAAGCAGGTTCAGACCGATATCGTGAACGGTGAACTTCGAACTCCCACCAAGATTCCTCAGAAAGTTCAGATGATTAAAGAAGACGAAGCCCCGCCACCAGTTAGTTCGGCGGCTGGCGTGGTTGGCGGCGTCCCGGGTGGGATTCCGGGCGGACAGATGGGCGGCGTCATCGGCGGCATCATCAGTTCCACCCCGATGGCTGTGCCAAAAGTTGCAACTCCGCAGCGCGTGCGCGTATCCCAGGGCGTTTCTCAGGGACTGCTTGTAAGGCGAGTGCAGCCTAATTATCCGCCGTTGGCGCGGCAGGCCCGCATCTCCGGCACGGTCGTGTTGAGAGCCGTGATCAGCAAGGATGGCTCCATAGAAAACCTTACTTTGGTCAGTGGGCATCCAATGCTGGCTCCCGCGGCTATCGATGCGGTGAAGCAGTGGAAATACAAGCCGTATCTGCTCAACGGCGAACCGGTCGAAGTGGATACGGAAGTACAGGTCAACTTTACTCTCGCTGGAGGTTAAACACGCGCGCGGCGTTGAGTCTGACGCCAAGGCGAACGTCTGGAAGTGTTTGACGTCTGGAAGTTAAGGCCGTTAGGATACTCCCCCTCCCACCTAGGACGGTGGCCGGGAGAGTCTGTAACCGGCGCGGCGCCGTCACCTTGCTTCACAGTGTTTAAGGGTTACGATTCCGGCGCGCGAGTGCGGGGCGGCCAAGTCCGCAGCTTGTGTCGCAAAGCGGAAAGCCAAGGAACTATAAGCGTCTTTCTGCCGTCAAAGTTTGCAGGGTGCTGCAGATTTCGCATCAAAGTTTACAGAAGTTCCGAGGAGGGAAAAGCAACTCATGTTCGCAGCTAACGTCGCAACAGCAGTTCTCAGTCATGTTCCTAGGATGGCCGCTTGGGTAATGCAAGAAGGCGGCGCAGTGGGTTGGGATCCGATCTCGCTATGGAAGCAGATGGGTATCATCGCGAAAATCGTGGTCGTCATCCTGTTCATCATGTCGGGCTGGTCAATCGGCGTCATGATTGATCGCGCCATGGCATATAGCGCAGCTCGCAAGCAGTCTCGCGCCTTCGCCCCCGCCGTTGCGGGAGCCCTGCGCGATGGCCGCATCGACGAAGCCATTAAGGTCGCCGAGCGCAACAAGAAGAGCCACCTGGCCAAAGTTGTTACCGCTGGCTTGATGGAGTTCAAGGCCCACCAGGATAGCCCCGGCGCCATCCCTGGCGAAACCATTGAAGCCTCCAAGCGCGCCCTCGAGCGCACTGAAGCCATCGTCCACGCCGAACTGAAGCGCGGTCTCGGCGGTCTGGCCACCATCGGATCGACGGCCCCGTTCGTGGGCTTGTTCGGGACCGTGATGGGCATTCTGAACGCCTTCAAAGGTATTTCCGAGCAGAAGGCTACCGGTCTGGGCGCAGTCGCCGGCGGCATTTCGGAAGCGCTGGTCACCACGGCTTTCGGACTTTTGGTCGCGATCCCCGCTGTAATGATGTTCAACTACCTCACCGGCCGCGTGGAAGCGTTCGATGTGGAAATGGACAATTCATCGAGCGAACTGATTGATTACTTCCTGAAGCGCCGGGAAGTTCGCCGTTCCTAAGTTAGGCGGATCCGGCCTGAGAGGTCATCGTGACGATCAGGTTGCATCCCTGCCCTGAGTTGCTTGTCGGCGCCGGAGTGGATCCGGCGCCGGCTTCCCGACCCTCGGCGGAAGCCCGGAAGTACTGGAGATTTAGGCTATGTCACTTGCAAAACGAAACGAAGGCGCCAATGTCAACTCCGACATCAATGTAACGCCGATGGTGGACGTGATGCTGGTGCTGCTGATCATCTTCATGGTGATCACACCCATGCTGCAGAAAGGTATCAGCGTGGATATGGCGAAGGTAAACAATCCCACGCCGATGCAGGACGCCGACAAGGAAGATGCACTGCTGGTTTCGGTGATGCGCGACGGGACGGTCTACTTCGGTGCCGACAAGACCACCGCAGATAGTTTGACCGGCAAGGTGAAGGATCGCCTTACCAATCGAACAAACAAGGAAGTGTACGTCAAGGCAGATGCCCGCGCCCACTTCGGCAACGTAGTACAGGTGGTAGACGCGGTGCGCGCCGCTGGCGTCGACGATCTTGGCCTGCTCACCGAGCAGCGTAAGAGTACACCAAACGCTCCACCCCCCGCTCCGACGGGCGGGCAATAGAGGAGAATCGACCATGAGTATGGCAGTTGGCCCGAGCGGAGGCCAAAGCGCAAATATTAACGTCACTCCGCTCATTGACGTGCTGCTGGTGCTGCTCATTATTTTCATGGTGATCACACCGTTGACGCCGAAAGGCTTGGATGCGCTGGTTCCCCAGCCGCCTCCGCCGAACGCCCCCAAGAACAACACTCCCGACCGCACGATCGTGGTGCAGTTGATCGATCGCGGCGCTGGACAGGATCCCGGCCTCAAGATCAATCAGGAAGATGCGACCTGGGACAACCTGCAGGGCCGTCTCGCGGATATCTACAAGACCCGCGCCGAAAAAGTGATGTTCGTGAAGGGCGACGATGCGATTCCATTTGCCGACGTGGCGAATGTGATCGACATCGCGCATGCCGCGGGAGTGGATAAGGTCGGTCTGATTACAGCCAAGATCGAAGCCGGCGGTTAAATCGCGCCTTTACGTAAGTAACGCCCGGAAAAGGTCGAGCATCGCAGTCTGTTCGCGGCACGGGACGCCTTGGTTCCGTGCCGAGTCTGCCAAAACGCTCGGCCCACACTTGTCAACTCGCTGTCTCTGGGCCTAGGATGCTGTGTGGCAAGGGAGACTTATACCGCAATGAATAAATACACACGACTGCTAACGCTGGCGGCCGCGATGCTGGCAATCCTCTCTTCGGTAGGGTGCGCTAAGCTGCGCGCCCGCGATCAGCTCAATAAAGGCGTCACCGCCTATAAGAACGCCAAGTATGAAGAGGCGATCGACCACTTCCAGCAGGCCGTCGCGTTGGACCCGAGTCTCATCAATGCCAAGATGTATCTGGCCACCGCGTTCGCTCAGCAATACATACCCGGCGCCGACACCCCGGACAACAACAAAATGGCGGAGCAGGCGATCGAGCAGTATCAACACGTCCTCGATATGAACGCCGCGCGCGATCAGAAAGTAAACTCAGCCAAGGGCATCGCCTATCTTTACCTGAACATGAAGAAGTTCGACCAGGCTAAGAAGTATTACCGCATGGCCGGTGACCTCGATCCCAATGACCCCGAACCTTACTACTCCGTGGGCGTGATCGACTGGACGGCTTGCTATCAGCCTCGCATGGAAGAGCGAGCCAAGCTCGGACTGAAGCCGGATGAGAATCTGAATCCTAAGAATAAAGATCAGAAGAAGGTTTGCGGCGAACTGAAAGATAAGAATGGACCGCTGGTTCAGGAAGGCATTGACAGTCTTAACAAAGCGATCCAACTTCGTCCCGATTACGACGACGCCATGGCCTACTTGAATCTGATGTACCGTGAGAAGGCCGATATCGAATGCGACGACCTCAATGCTCGCCAGGAAGATCTGAAGACCGCCGACAGTTGGGTTGATAAAACCCTGGCCACCAAGAAGGCTAAGGCCGAGAAGCAGCCGGGACAACAAGGCATCACGATGGACCAGCCGAAGTAGGATGATGAGTATCTCCTAGAATGTGCTGATCCATGAGCAGAAAGTACCATCACGCTCCTTTGCGCTGGACTGCAATGTGGCGGGTTCTCGTGCTGGGGATTCTGCTCGAACTAATGGCATGTGCCGGTGGTACTAAATCACAGAGACAGCCGGCACCCGATTTCAGTTTGGCGATCAGCCCCACGAGTCAGGCCGTTGCGGCTGGTGGTTCAGCTTCGATTTCTTTGTCCGCGACAGCGCTGAATGGCTTCTCATCCCAGGTCAGTGTTCAAGTTACCGGAACCCCAGCAGGTGTTTCCGCGTCGCCAACCAATATCACCCTAGTGCCGGGCACACCGCAGCAGATCACTTTTTCCGCCGCTGCCGATGCGGGGACGGCGAGTGCTACTGTCACCTTTACTGGCACCTCTGGGTCTTTGACCCACATAGCTGGTTTGACCCTCTCCGTGAACGGCTCGTCAAGTAGCAACTGCAATGGTGTTTCCACCGTCACAATCGGATCGGTGACGTACACGCCGCAATGGTGCCAGGAATTTAACGGGGCTGCGGGTCCCCCAGACACCACGATGTGGAGCTTCGACCTTGGAAACAATAATGGCTGGGGCAACAACGAGGTGGAAGCCTACTGTGGGCCTCCGGGATACCCAAGCAATCCCTCACAGTGTCCGACCACGTTCAGCGCCGCCAACAACACTGTTTATATCGATGGTAATGGACACCTCGTGATTCAGCCGATCAACAGCAACGGAACGTGGCTCTCAACCCGCATGAAGACAGAAGGCCTGGAAAACTTTCAGTACGGCTTGATCGAGGCCAGTCTCCAGATTCCCAACACGACTGACCAGGGCCTTTGGCCTGCCTTTTGGTCCCTCGGCAGCAACTTCGCCACGGGGACTCCGTGGCCTAATTGTGGCGAAGCGGATTTTATGGAGAACTGGTCCCCTCAAGTTGACGGCGGACCAGGTCCCGCAGGAAACAGGTCCACTATCCACACGACTGAAACTGATGGTACTGGAATCGGAGAAGCTTACACCTTTCCCAGCGGAGAGCAGGCGAATACCGCCTTCCATACCTACGGGGTGGTTTGGTCGGCTAACCTGATGCAGTTTTTTGTGGATGACCCAACGTCACCGTTCTTCACTGTCACGCCCAGCGACCTTCCTCCGGGGGACACCTGGCCTTTTAATGCCAACATTTTTCTGATTATGAACGTAGCGGTCGGGGGCACCCTGGGCGGATCGACCAGCGGCCTGACCAACGCGCAACCCATGTTAGTGGATTATGTCCGATGGTATACGCCGTCTGCAGCCGCAGCCAAACCCAAGTCGGCTCTTGAGGATCCAACTTCCACCGTCGCGAATGCCGGGGCGGCGAGCAAGTAGGAAATGCCAAAGACGAGTTGCAGTTGGTCAACTCAACTTCCTTATTTCTCCGAAGCGGGAACGTCTTTTTCGGCAATCACATCTCCCCCAACGGGAGGTAGCGCTTGAGTTTTTTTATCTGGCTTATAGGACGGACGCACAACCACCGCAGCGTACCTATCGCCCAAATGAGTCCAATTGGCCCATTTGCCCTCAGTGTCCAATGCTGTGTAGTAGGCGTTATCGAGTGGTTGCACGTACCACTGGTCGGTATGTGCATAAAGCACAACCTTGTATTCGCCTGGAGACTTGAGCCCAATCACTCCGCCGTCAATGTTTCCGCGAGAGTCCGAGCCCATGCCTGCCGGTGGCACGTGGTAGAACGTGACCTTAACTTCCTGAGAAGAGGGCGACTGCGCAAAGGCAGCAGCAATGCACAGTGCGAAGCCAGCTAGAATGCGGCACATAGAATTCATAAACACCTCCATTTGGCAAAAGCTTGTGGCCTTTGAGGCCTCTTACCTCGGTCTTGCCGGAACCCTCGTGACTGCGAGAACATCTCCCCCCGTTGGTGGAAGCTGTTCAGGTGTGCTAGGCGGCGAATAAGTAGGCCTGACTAGCAATGCAGCATACTCACTACCCAAGTGGCTCGAATTTCGCCATCGACCTGTTTCATCAATGTCGGTCTTTGGTTGCGCCGTATATGGCTGTACGTACCATCGATCTGTCCGCGCATAAAGAACTATCTTATACGCCTCCGGCTTTGTAAGTCCCTCGACACGCCCCCCGATGCTCTCCTCGGACTCTGGTCCTTGCCCCTCAACAGGCACGGTCGTAATGGTTAGGGTGAGTTTTCTAGATGAGTCTGGCCCTATCTCATGCGCTTCGGGGTTAAGCCCCAACTTTGCTTCCCGAGCCTTACACTCTTTCGTCAATGCCTGGTCTTCTTCCAAGCATTTGTGGAGGTCTTTTTCCAATGCCTCCTTCTGCGACTCTAGGAATCGGACCTCTGCATCTAGCTCCAGGACCCTGAACTCTAACGCCCTGTCGTAGAAATACTTCGCAGTCACAATTCCAAGTGCTGTACCAATCACTATACTCACAATTGCAATCACAACGGCCATCCACGGGCTCTTTAAAAATTCCATTTTGAATCTCCGGCAAAGTGCCGCCTAAAATCGATGTAGAACAGCTCAGACTCGTTTTACTTGTACCAACTACCTATATTCGCGCTTACACCCACCCGCACATCGTATCTCGGGAATGAAGATGGCGCAGTGGGGCCGTAGTAAGTTGCCGCGTTCAGGTATTCTCCATAGATCACGAACCGTGTCAGCCAGCCCTTGTTCTCGCAGTCCAATTTGCGCAATGATGGAGCATAGCGCAGGCCACCGCCGGCGAGTAGGCCATTCTCCCAGAAGAAGTCACAGGGGTTGTTTGGATCCCGTGAGCCTTGTCCATACGCCAGGAAACACCCCGGGATTCCGGCGCGGCGATATTTCGACAGCGAACTCTGCACTGCGACGTACGGAGTAATTTTGGACATCAGGCCGGTATTTGCCACCCTGACACCGAGACGCCCCGAATTGGCAAATATCACCGAATCGTAGCGGTCAGTGAATTCATTCGCAGACTGCCAATACAGGCCATTCCATACTTCCAACCACCAATAATGTTCGGGCGAGTTCACATTTACTGCTTTCCAGTAATCGAAGCCGGCGCGTGCTTGATTTCGGGGCCTCCAGAAGGTTCCTTGCCCCGGAAAATCTTCTCCCCAATAGTGCGTAAAGTTATACTCCCCGAACACCCGCACCGGACCCAGAAAGCCAGGGAACGGGTAGGCTTGGACGCCGAAACCCGGTGCACCCAGCCAGCCGTTCTGCCAAGCGTTGGGCTCGGAACCTGCTATTCCAGCCACTCTTAGATAGGGTCCCCATCGGCGCGATGGAGGAAGCCAGGCCTCGATGCGGCTGTCCCATTGAAATACGTCTGTGTTGTAATTCGGCGTGGAGAACTGTGTGTTTCGGTATCCGCCGTCAAGATTCGCGGAAACCGTCCACCATTTCCTGCAATCCGGGGAAGTGCTATCTTGGTCAATGCAGGATTTAGTGTCTTGACTGACCGAGGTTTTGGCAATTAGAAAGAATAACGCAGCGAAGCAAACCGTAGCCCGGACGGCGCATTTCCCAGCACTTTTCATGCGGCTCCCCTTGAACCATTTTCGCGTTGGCATACGGACTTTGCAGCGCCGTCATACGACGGGCGCGCCAGCGACCAACCAACACTTCAAGGGGAAGCAGTGAGAGCCGACCTTCGAGAAGGTGACGAGAATCTCTCACTGAGAGTCGCCGAAAACATTAAGGTAAGGCCTCGCGGATGTCAAGCAGAAACTCCTCTCTCGCTCTCTTCTCAGAAGCCGTTGTTCGCTGGTATGGAATTGTGATACATGCCTCGCTAGGGCGATGCCTTGGCCGAGTCAACATTTCCCCCAACCGCGCACTGGCTCAGCAGAATATTCTCCCCAAAGCTGTGCGGTGCCGAACACCCCAATTGTTGTAGCTGCTTGCGCAAAGCCGGCGTGGAGTCAACAATCCAACCCGCATCAAACAACCAAATCTTCGTTCCCGGAGCAAGGTGATACGTTACCGCCATATCTGCCAGTTCACCAGACACATCGTCGGCGTAGTACTTCCACTTGTCAGGAGGCGGCGTAAATACCGTATAGACCCCGCACTGAGCTTGGGCCAGCGGCACAAACGGAGGAAATATCTGAACCACACCCTGACCGCAGGCGTAATAGCCGAGCAGCAACCCGCTCTCATGGTCGGCAAGAATGATTGAGCCGGGAGGGGCCGACTGCCGCAGGTAATTCATGGCCCGCTCCATTAGAGCGCGGTGGTGATTTCTCGGCCTGATCAGTGACGGCGGCGCGGGAAAGAAGTTGCAAACAGCGAGACACGTCACAACAATCAGCGGCTTGATCCATTCTCGTGCCGCCTTCCGCACAGACAAGCCGATGGCCGCTCCGCTCAAGGCAAAGAGCGCGAGAAATGCGTTGTGCCGCGTCCCGCCATATGGATAGAGTCCGGCCAGCGCTGCGCCGCAGTTCACCACGAAGGGAAGGCCGAGTAAGAACGCGAGCTCGCGCGGCGACGGGCGCGGCTCACCGGATACCCTCTTCCATTTGAGCAGTGAAATTATTCCTACCAGAAACGCCAAAAGGGCCAGGGCGCCGCCGACCCCGTGACTAAGCAGATAGGTAAACACGCGCAAAGTCTGCGCTGCGACAAACACCAGCACATGATCCTCGCCGGCATGAAAGATCGATTTCCTGAGCCAGGTCTCAGCGATTCCATGCGCCATCCCGCGCCGCTTCAGTTCGGCAACATGAGTGATGAGATAGTAGGACGCGAGAGCGAGTGCTCCGATTTGCCCTGCGCCCCACACCGCAGCCAGGCGGATCCGCTTTCCGTAAGGGTAGAGCCGCACGAGCATGTAGACGCCCATGGTAAAGGCAAAGATGAAAGAGGAATAATGAGTCAACAGCGCGCCGCAGAGGGACAGAGAAAACAAGACCATCAGAGTGCTGGAATTCTCGCGAAGGGCGCGCTCTGCTAAATGAACACAGCTCGAGATGAAGAACAAAAGCAGCGCGTACTGCCGCACTTCAGCAGACAGCTCAATAAGAGCGGGCGAGAATGCGAACAAAAGCAGCCCGATGAACGCAGTCGAGCGATCCGTGATCAGCTTGAGCCATCGATAGGTAATCCAGCAGCAAGCCGTCCCGGCCAAAACCGAGGGCATGCGCAACATGAGCTCTGATTGTCCCAGCAAACGCCAGTAATAAAGCGCAAGGACCAGCAAAGGAGGATGTGCATTCGTGAGAGCGGCCTTGTACGAAAGCTCCAGGGAACTCTGGCTCGCCAGCAGATTGTGCAGGGCTTCGTCAGGATTGAGGAAGTATGCGCAGGCCTGGTAGAGCCGCGCTAGCAGGCCACCCGCCAACACAAGCAGGGGTAGCAAGCTCTCCCCGCGCGACTCGATTGGGCTTTGGCGTTTGCCGGCCGGGATCATTTCGAGAATGAGAGAATCCGAGACACGCAGATCATACTATGCCAGAATCAAGTATTGACTGCTGCTTCGCGCGATGCGGCCAGCCTTATAGCTTTAAGGTCAAGGATGCTATCCTGACATCTCAGTCTTCACGGTTCAAGTTCCGCCAACTTGGGACCGACTAGGATATTCTGCATGGCGATGGCTGCTCCGTTACACATGGGACCACAGCGAACTCTGGCCGCAACGAACGAGCGGTGGAAGGAGTGCGTGTCCATAATCGTGCCCGTCTACAACGAAGTAGCGCACGTTGACGAATTGCTCCGCGCGATTCATGCGTCACCCGTGAAGAAGGAAATCATCATTGTCGATGACGGGTCCACCGATGGCACGCGTGAAAAACTCCAGGCGATGCCGCTCGCCGATGACGTTACAGTCATCTTCCACGAAAAGAATTATGGAAAGGGTGCGGCTATTCGTACTGCGCTTGAGTATGCCCGTGGTGAATACGTCCTGATACAAGATTCGGACCTGGAATACAGCCCTCAGGATTATGGCGCGCTGTTGCAACCCTTGAAACAGAATCAGGCGAACGTGGTCTACGGCGTGCGTCCAGACCGGCCCGAGCGCGGTCTCAGATTTTTTCTTGGCGCAAAGCTTTTGACTCATCTGGCCAATCTCCTCTATGGCGCTGGCATCCACGACGAAGCGACTTGTTATAAAGTTTTCCGGCGATCGGTAATTGCACAAATTGATTTGGACTGCCGTCGTTTCGAGTTTTGCCCAGAGGTTACCGCGAAGCTTTGTCTCATCGGAGAAAGGATCGCGGAGGTGCCAATTTCCTACGCGCCACGATCGGCGGGCGAAGGTAAGAAGATTCGTCACTCGGACGGGTGGTTGGCCATTTGGACGCTCATTCGCTATCGCTTCAGTCCCAGTAGTCGATGGTGGAAAGCTGCCGACGATAGGGTTCGACCGAATGAACCCTTCACGGTTAGCCTGACTCGGTTGCCCCCTGAATGAAAGTCTTATCGCGTTAACCTGCCGGTCGATGACGCCTGAAACATCCCTCCGCTCCTCCTGATACACTTCCGCACGATGGAGAAAGCTTCCCTGCCAGCCGTTCCCAAGTCTGTGTTGTGGCTCGTCGTCTTATCGTTTCTTTTGCAAGTGGCGATGATCGGTGTTTTCCGGCAGTACCGCACTCGCCCGGAAGAAGATCATTTCGGCTTCGGTTGGGAAATGGGTCGCATCGCGCGTTCGATTGCGCTTGGGCAGGGTTTTAGCAATCCCTACGGGGGCAATACCGGCCCGAGCGCATGGGAGCCGCCTCTGTACCCCTATCTGATGGCTGGAGTCTTCAAGGTTTTCGGCATCTATACCTACGCGTCGGCGTGGGTTTTGCTGACCATTAACAGCCTCTTCGCGGCGCTCACGACTATCCCTATTTTTCTGATCGCGCACAAAACGTGCGGCGAACGGGTCGCAATCTGGTCGGCGCGAGCATGGGCTCTCTATCCCTACATTTGGTATTGGTCGATTCACTGGATTTGGGATACGACGTTCAGCCCGCTCGTTCTTGCGCTGATTTTCCTGCTCGCGCTTGAACTACAAGAATGGAATGGTTGGCGAGGCTGGATTTATTTTGGAGTGTTGTGGGGCGTGGGCGCTCTGGCCAGTCCATCGATGCTGGCATTTCTGCCCTTCTGTGGCCTATGGATTTGGTGGCAACGATCGAAGAACAGTCTCACTTCTCTGCCTGGCGTGGTTCTATCGTCTGTAATTTTCTTTCTCGTGCTTTTCCCGTGGCTGATTCGGAATTACGAAGTCTTCGGCCACTTCGTGTTTCTGCGTGACGATTTCGGTCTTCAGTTTCGCTTGGGCAATTGGAAAGGCGCAGACGGGATGCTGATGGCTTACCTGCAGCCAAATCTAAATAAACTTGAGTTTGAGAAGTTTCAACGCATGGGAGAACTTGCCTACGCTGCGGACTGCAAGCGCTTGGCGTTCGACTGGATCCGCGAAGACCCGAAACGCTTCGCTGTCGTCAGCCTGAAAAGATTCTTCTACTACTGGAACGGAGTGCCGAAGGCCACTAGCAGCCGCTCTCCTTGGGACTTTCGCAACTCGTTGTTTCTGGCATGGTCGGTTCTGGCGATCCTGGGTTTGGCTCAGGCCTTGCGGCACCACATGCGGGGGGCGTGGCTCTTGGCGGGACTTGTTCTCACTTATCCAACGACTTACTACTTTGTGTTTCCTCACGCCCGCTATCGGCACCCGATCGAGCCTGAACTGATTATTCTGGCTGTGTTCTTGTTGCTGCAAACCGGCAAACCCGTACATCTTTCCCGACAAACTTAGCGGAAGAATGCGATCCGCTCTTGCCGCTGAATCTCCTGTAGAATTTTGGGTTCGCCGAAGTAACTCAGATGTTCAAGAAGATTCTCATCGCCAACCGGGGAGAGATCGCGGTGCGCGTGCTGCGCGCGTGCCACGAGATGGGAATTGCCGCGGTCGTTGTCTATTCTGACGTGGACCGCGCCGCTCTGCATGTGCGCAAATCTGATGAGGCTTATCCGATTGGCGCTGCGGCGGCGACTGAATCATATCTAAACATCGAAAAAATCCTTGACGTTGCAGCGCGATCCGGCGCAGATGCCATACATCCGGGCTACGGATTTCTTTCCGAGAATGCGAAGTTTGCACAAGCCTGCGCCGCTGCCGGCGTCAAATTCATCGGACCCACTCCTGCTGCGATGAAAGCCATGGGATCGAAGACGCGCGCGCGGCAGGCGATGGAGAAGGCAGGCGTTCCTTCTGTTCCGGGAACGTCGTGGGGCGTGGAGTCGGTCGAGGAGGCTTACGAGGTCGCCACAAAAATTGGCTATCCAGTCATGCTGAAAGCGGCGGCGGGCGGCGGCGGCAAGGGCATGCGACTGGTGCACGAATCCGGGCAATTGAAGTCTGCTCTTGAAGCGGCTCGCAGTGAGGCGGAACGGTCTTTCGGCGACAGCGAAGTCTACCTCGAGAAAGCGATCATAAATCCGCGGCACATCGAGATGCAGGTGTTGGCCGATGAGCACGGCAACACGGTTTATCTTGGCGAACGCGAATGCTCGCTGCAGCGCCGTCATCAGAAGGTGCTGGAAGAAGCGCCTTCTCCGATCGTCGATCCCGATATGCGGCGACGGATGGGCGAAGTTGCGGTTCGCGTCGCTCAAGCGGCGAATTATACGAACGCGGGCACGGTCGAGTTTCTAGTCGATGCCGAAAAGAATTTTTATTTTCTGGAGATGAACACTCGCCTACAGGTCGAACATCCCGTAACCGAGCTGATCACGGGCCTCGACTTGGTCCACCTGCAGATTCGGATTGCCGCAGGGGAGAAGTTGCCCTTCAGGCAAGAGGACGTGCAACTGCGCGGGCACGCGATTGAATGCCGCATCTACGCCGAAGATCCAGACAACAATTACTTTCCCAGCCCGGGCAGAATTACATTGCTGCTGGCGCCTTCGGGACCGGGCATCCGGCGCGACAGCGGGATGTACGAAGGTTGGAACGTGCCCATTGATTACGATCCGCTGCTCGCAAAGCTGATCGGTTACGGGGAAGATCGCAATCAAGCTATTGCGCGGCTGACGCGTGCGCTCAGTGAATATTTCGTCGGCGGCATCAAGACTAATATGTCGCTATTTCGACGAATCCTGCGAGATGCGGACTTTCGCGCTGCCAAACTTGACACCGGCTTTCTTGACCGGATGTTGACGCGGCCGAAAGAGACGCTGCACGATTCGATGTCCGCCGAAGTTGCCGCCATCGCCGCGGGCATCTTCGCCGTTCTAGGCTCGGCCTCTGGCGCATCAAGCGGAACGCCTGACCGTTCGCAAGCGGTAGACGGTTCAGTATCCAAGTGGAGGAGTGCGAGCCGGAGAGAGGTTCTGCGTTAGCGGTTTGTCCCCATGCTCTACGACGTAACCATCAACGGCAAGAGTTACAAGCTCGAACTCACTCACGTTGACGGCAGCTGGTCCTGCCGCCTCAATGGGCGGGACTTTGAGGTCGATGCCGTACTCGCTCGGCCGGACGTGCTTTCGCTCCGCATTGGGAACAGAGCGTATGAGGTTAAGTCGGAGCGAGTCGCGAATGACTTACATCTTTGGGTGGGCAGCGCGCGCTTCGCGGTAGAAGTCCGCGATCCGCGTTCTTTGCGCGGGCGCAGCCACGCAGGAGACGATCACGGTCCGCGGAAAATTATCGCGACCATGCCCGGCAAGGTCGTGCGCCTGCTCGTGCGGGAGGGGGACGAGATCGAAGCCGGGGCTGGCATAGTGGTGGTCGAGGCGATGAAGATGCAAAACGAAATCAAATCTCCGAAAAAGGGAACCGTGCAGAAAATTTTGGCCGCCGAAGCCGCCACCGTGAATGCGGGTGATGTACTGGCGATCGTGGAATGAGTTAGCTCCACCCGGGAACTCGACCGTAGTAATAACTACTTCACCAACCCGTTTTTATCCAGAACTTCCTTGGCGTAATAATTCTCAACCTTGGCAGAATCGCGCAACAGTTCATAGTAGGCGGCTTTCAGCAACTGCTCGCGGCGGTCGTGAAGTTGCGAGCGAATGGCCTGCTGCACACGCGGATCGGATAAATCGCGCTGGCCCGCAGGTTCTTTCGACACCAGCTTTACGATACGGAAGCCCATCGCCTGGTGCGTCGCCGGGTTCGACAGTGTGATGATCCCGCTATATTGGCCCGGCTTAAGCTTGAGCACGGTATCGCGAGTTCCGGGATCTGTGTTGCGCAGCGACGACTCGGGAACCGTACCCAGATCGCCGCCGTTGCCGGAGGTTTCTGGATCCTCCGAATAATTCATCGCCAGCGTAGCGAAATCATCCCCGCTATCGAGCCGGTTGGAAATCGTCTGTATTTTCTTGCGGGCATCGGCCTCGTTCTGCGCCTTGTTGTTCTGGTTGTGAACTTGGGGATTCGGTGTGGGGGTCACGAAGATTTGGGCGACGTGATATTGCGGTTCGATGAGGTTGAACTCTGACTTGTGCTGCGCAAAATAGTTGTTGATGTCCTGGTCAGTAACGTTGATCTTCGAAGAGACTTCCTTGTTCATTACTTTATCCACCGTAATGGAGCGGCGGATGTCGCGTTTGAAGTCTTCCAGACTAATCTTTTTCTCTTTCAATCGCTGATCGAATTCCTGTTGCGTGTAAGGCGACTTGATCTCGTTCAGCTTGCGATCGACCTCTTCCTCTGTGGCCAGCAAACCAAGTTTTTCGGCGCGTCGCATCACCATCTCATCGTCGATCAACTGGCGCAGAATGTTCAGCCGGAGAATGGTAGCCTGCTCGCCGGCGGGAGTCTGTTGAGCGCTGGCCACCTGATTGTCGTAATACTTGTCGACGTCGGAACGGAATATCTTGCGGCCATCCACGGTGGCCATAACGTCGCCGCTCACTTGTGATTTACAGCCAACCAAGGCCACCAGCATCACTGCAATGATCAAGAGCGCTGTTAACCGGCCAAAGTCTGCTTTTCTTTTCAAAGGCAGTTTCTCCCCACAGAGTGATGGTTCGCATACCTTGGGAATAAGCAGCAAAAGCTTCTTCCGCTTGGCTAAAATCACTTGGAAGCCGGCGCAGCAGCAGCGGCAGCCACGTGACTGGGCACGGGTAGGTTGGCATCCTTCAAGGCACGATCCAGCACGGCGCGCAGCTCGCTGACCGGTACCGCGCCGTCGATTTTTTCTCCATTGATGAATAGAGTTGGCGTAGCTTCCACGCCGACGTGCTCCGCTTCTTTCATGGAAGCCTTCACCGCGCTCTCATCTTGTGCTTTGATGCAGGACTGCAGTTTCACGACGTCCACATTGTGTTTCTGGCCTTGCAACATGGTGAGTTTATCGAGCGCTTCCAGCCGGGCCCCCGGCGTCTTCTCGTTGTTCACTTCGTGCTGGTTCGCGTGAATGTAGTCGGCAAAATCCCAGTACGCATCGCTGTTTTGTGAAGCCAGACAATTCGCATCTACCGCAGCGTGCGTCGCCCAGGGATGAATTTCCGCCAGCGGATAATCCTTGTAAACGAAAGTGACGCGATCGCCATATTCTTTCAGAATGTCTGGAAATAAATTTTGGTGCATGCGCGAACAGAACGGGCACTCGAAATCGTCGAAATTTACAACTACGACCTTGGAAGCTTTTATTCCGCGCGTGGGCCGTCCGCTGACATCGATCTTGCTCATGGTCTCCGCGAAGGGATCCTTGCTCAAATCAAACTTCGTCATGCGCATCATGGAAGAATGATCTTTGGAAACAAGGAACGTGAGGTCTTGTTTCCGCTCTCCCCCATCGACCGTGACAATGAGCGAATCATAGTTGGGAAAGTCGGTGCTGGGCGTGGGAGCGCCTACGATCAGGCGAACTTCGGCCGGAACTTTGTAGTAAGAGCGGACCTGCCGCTCGATTTTCTTGCTTAGATCGGGCGATGCGGACTGGGCAACACATCCCAGGCAAACCAGGAGCAGGAGAACGAAAGAACGTCGAATTAGAGTCACAAAGAACCGCCTGAATATCACGAGTTGAAGTTGATTATCTCACAGCAACATGCCGGACGCGGGGTTGGCTTGGAAATATCCGATGTGTAAAGAATGACCTTCAGCCTGCCCGGAACAATTCCGCCGCTGGCAGCAAGGTGTTCATCGAACCTGAGCGGAAGCCTTCCAGATCGAGCGTCACAAACTTGAAACCAAGCTCTTTGAATGTTCGGGTAAACTCAGCCGCCATCGTGGGGTCAAGAGCTCGATGCAACTCTTCGCGAGCGATTTCAATGCGCACGATGTCGCCGTGATGCCGAACTCGGAATTGCCGGAAACCGAGTTCTCGGAGGGCGTCTTCACCTTTCTCTACCACGGCGAGGGCTTCGCGCGTAACCGGCCGGCCGTATTCGATGCGCGACGACAAGCAGGCGGAGGCTGGTTTATCCCAAATGCGCAGGCTAGCATTCCTCGCGAGCGAGCGAATGTCATCCTTCGTAAGTCCGCAATCGAGCAGAGGAGCAATGATATGGTGAGCGACAGCCGCCTTTTGACCGGGACGAAAATCGCCCCGATCGTCGAGGTTTACGCCATAAGCGATGGCGTCAAATCCCCGCGCCGCCCGCAGGTCTTCCATCAGCGTAAACAGCTCGTCTTTGCAGAAAAAGCAGCGCTGCGCATCGTTGCGCACATATTCCGGACGGTCAAGTTCCGCGGTCGCGACTGCTTCGAGAGGAATCGACTGTTCCTGCGCGAAAGCAACAGCATCGGCAAGTTGGGTGCGCGCGAGACTGGGGGAGTCGGCGATGATCGCCAGCATGTTTTCTCCCAGCGCCTGATGTGCAGCCCAGGCCAGGTAGGCGGAGTCCACACCGCCCGAGTAGGCGACGAGGAGCCGGCCAAGCTTGCCCAGTTCCGCCTGCAACTGCGCGCTTTTCAATTCTAGATCCGTTGCCGCGTCCAACATACGGTTATGTTAGCAGGTCAGAACCAGCGACGCCGCAAACCAGCCGGCATCTTCGCGCGTCTACTTCGGCTGGTAAGATGCCCGGCTAATACAACCGCTCCTGCGGGCGAAGGCTGCCGAAGCCGCCGATGTTAGCCAGAGTAAACGTGAAGCGAAACAGGTTTTCGTTCCGAACGTTCGCGACCGTGTAGCTGCGATATTCGACCGTCATTCCGCAACAATCCCAGTTGTAAGTGGTCTGAGCGCTGACGAATTGCAGCAGTTTGGACTCCGCGTCGATGCCGAAACTACTCGCGGCACTGAACCCGCGTTTGCCCGGACGCCCGTAACCTAGCGCGGCGCGAAACTGATTGAAGCGCACCGGCTCGACAGAACCTGGGGTCGTACTCAACGGCTGCGAAGGTATTTGCAGGATCGCATCGCCGCCGCCCACGGTCACCTGGCCAATGTGATAGTTCGCCAGCAGAGTGCTGGCGTTGACGCGATTGTTTTGGAAATCAAAATCCATGTCCCATTCCGCATCAGTGCGCGAACTGGTCTCAACCCGCAGGCGCGAAACGAGCGGCGAAAGATGGCGCGGCTGCGTCAGAAATGCGATTCCGGTGAGGTCGGCAGTTGTCGTGAATACGTTGCGCTGGCCGGAAATCAGTGCCCCGCCAAAAGTGGGATCGAGAAAATATTTCTGTTCCAGTTCCCACGTAGCAATCTCCTGAACTGGAGGTTTCGCCTCGCACGGAGGACTTGCAAGCGCGCTGGTGTGCCGCCATGGAATGTTAGACTCCGGCGCTGCACCGCCCACCGTCAGCGCCGACATAATAGCGTCGCAATCGTCAGGCTTTGCCGACGTTCGTTTGGCGTAGAGCCGGGTGACAAAACCGTACTCCACTTCGTGTGTATCCGTAAGGACATCGCGCTCATCGAATTTCAAAATATCTGCGAAGTTATTCACCCCGGTCACAAAGCGGTACACCGCCCGTGGCTCGATCACATGCTTCCACTTCCTGCCGAGAAACTCTTTATCGAAGACTCGTTCCAATGGCGGCGGCCGCAGCTCCACTGCGGTCTCGATTGCTTGGCGATTGATAGCATCGCTCACCGCACGTTCAGGATTCTGTCCAGTTTCTGCCACTAATCTTTGCATGTAATAGGTTTCGTGCAATATCAGCTCTGGGCGCAGAGACCAGCCTCGAAACAAGAGCGGCAACGAAATTTCCGGATTCAGATCGAAGCGTCCCAACAAATTTGCCGTGCGAAACGGCGGCGTGCAGGATCCAAGCGTTCCCGAGGTTGAGCACTGCGGCGGCTCGCTACGGCCGAGGCCTGTGGCGGAGGCGTCGAACGACCAATAAAATGGCGTGAGCCACAATGGGCGATCCACGCTGGAAGACTCCAGACCAGGTACGTGCGAAATCGTGACCACCTGCCCCGGAGTCGTGCTCAAGAAATTTTGGTAGCGCTCCGCATATCCGTTCAGGCTGAAACCGTCTGCGGACTTTGACAGAAAAGCATCCGACTTCACTTCCGAATACACGGCCTGGCTGAAAACTTCGTTGAAGGCAAGCCGGAAGAGAAATGAGCTCAGATAATCGATATTGGCGACGGCGCGAAAACTGCCGATGTTTCCTGCCGCGTTCAGCCGCGCATTTTCCCCACCCTGTTTGACTGGGGGAGAGCCAATTCCGCGATCGATCACGCCAAAATAATTCAGGTCCACGTAGGAAGTTTCGGTAGGCTGAGCTCGAAACTCCCCGCGCTGCGACCAGCCGCGCAAAGAAAAATACTCGGCACCCAGTGTGGCATCCATCATGCGATTGATGGCCCAGTAATAGGCGTCGCCGATGACATTCCCCTTGGTGGAAGATCGGGCGACCGACGGCAGCAAAAACCCTGACTGGCGGGACTCTTTCTCTACCGGATGAGTCGCGAACGGAAAATAAAGGATGGGAATCCCATGCAGCAGGAACTCACTGTGGTAGATCTTGGCGTTACCGCCCACATCCACATCGATCTTGCGGGCGTCGAACAACCATTTGGGATGCGGTAATTCACACGTGGTAATGGTGCCGTCGTAAACCAGGTAATGCTCGGGGCTGTCTTTTTCCACGAGCTTCCCGGTAAATGAAAACGGCGCGGTTGAAGTGAGAATTACCCGGTTGCCGCGAAAACGCAAGCCTGTGGTACCGGTAACGTCGTAGAACCTTCCGGTTTCCAGCGCAAAGTTGTAAGTGCCGTGCGAGGCTCGAATGTGGTCGTCGTTGGGACCGCCATCGAGCGCGAAGTGTCCGGTCGCCGTCGCTTCGCGGGTGTCAGAGTTGAAACTGGCTTCGTCCGCCCGGAGCACATAATTTTCGTAATAGATTTCGACTGCGCCGTGCAACTTATAAACTCCGCCTTGCTCTTCCTGCGAAATGGCGCAGACCGTCGGCGAGTTATCCTTCTGCGCCGCGGCTGCGAGGGAACAGGGTGTTGCAAGCTCCCTTGCTACGGGCGGCAACTGGCTGGTAACTAACGGCGTGAGCAGAAGCAGGTGACAAAGCATTGCCGCCGTGATAAGGAATCTGTTGCGAAGTTTCATCGGAACAAGATTTACGGGAGCGAGATCATCCGAGACCCACAAAAGCAGCGCTCGGACGCCTGGCGGGAATCGCCGTGAACTTAGCACGGCTGTGCCCCGCGAAGCAAAGCCGCACGCTGGCTTGGATTCCGTGGCCGCATTCATGGTTATCCGGGGTGTGTTTAACTTTTGAATTCTAGCTTTTGCGTATGCCTTGCCCGCTTTGTGGTGACATCTGCCGCTGCTCGATCGACGAATATTCGACGGCATCTCCGCGCTGGTTGAATGACGCTGGCTCGCTGCTCGATTCGAGGGCTCCGCTTGCGTCTATGCAGGCTTCAGCCACGAGCGAGCCTCGTACGGAATCGGCTCCGCAAACCATTTTACCTCGCAAAGATGCTGAGGTCGCACCGGATGCCCAGCTCATGCCGGAAGACTCTTCCACGTGGCGCATCGAGGTTTCACAGCGGCTGAGTCGTTATCAGTCGCGCCGCAAACCGCGAGCGCCCCGCTATCCGTCGTTGCGGTTAAAATTTGATATCGGCGATTCCCCCGCCCCGCCAGGCGCCACCCCTTTGGACGCGCACTCCTTCCCACAAGCCACCTCCAGAACCTCCAATCATGCATTTGCCTTGGATGAGTTTTCCGACAGATCTCACGAAGCGGTCGACATTTTGGCAGTCGAACCATCGATTACGGACGAGGCCTACACCGCTCAGAGAGCCGCCGCATACCCTCAGTCCGCCGGGCTTACACAAAACCCTAAGTCCCTCGCCAAAGCTGCAGCAGCCCCTCCAACTACAGCTAGGATCATCGAGTTCCCGCGCTCGTGGGCTCCGCCCGTACCTCCGCTCGACGAACTGGCGGAGCCGGTGATGAGCCGTCCCCGCATTCTGGAGGCTCCGGAAATTGTGCCTCCGCCTCCCGCGCTCGGTGGAATCACGATTGATCCTGCTCCGCAGCCAGAATTTGAGAGGCGCCCGGGAATCGACTTTCCGCTGCAAAGCGCTCCCTTAGGACAGCGGATTCTCTCCGCATTTCTCGACGGCATCATCATCGTTGCTGCTTGTGCTCTTTTCGGGCTTATTTTTTGGAAAGTGACGGCCTCGCGTCCACCCCGATTCCAGCTTGTGGGTATGGCGGCGGGGGTCTTGGGAGTGTGCTGGGCCGCGTATCAATACTTGCTGTTGGTTTACTCGGGTGCGACTCCGGGTCTACGATTGGCTCGGCTCCAGTTGGCTCGCTTCGATGGAAGTCCGGCTGGCCGCCGGCTACGCCGCTGGCGCGTTCTCGCGTCTTTTCTTTCCGCGGCTTCTCTCGGCATGGGATACGCTTGGGTTTTCCTCGACGAAGACTCTCTCTGTTGGCACGACCGCATCACGCACACCTACCTGGGAGCGAAGCGCACCGAGAACGCCGCGGAAAAAGCGCGCGAATCGGCCTGAGTTCCCCCTCCTACGTACTCTTGCGGTGCCGTGTCCAGCTTGGCCTATGCTATCTTCAATAGGTTTACTTTATAAGCGGTTCGCGCACTCGTTCAAGCATGGCTACGTCCGTTGAGGGTTCCAAACCCGCCATAAAGGTTTTCGTCGCCACCACGGTGATGCTAACCTTCATCTCCTTCTGGCGTGCCTCCGCCATCGTTCTGGCAGACCTTGCCTCCTCCGCTTATTACGCCGGTGGCGACGCCGAAAAAGTAATTGGAAAGAGCGCTCCCTGGTTCATCCTCGCGGTCATGCTGTTCAGCTATGCCGTGCGGGCGTTGTACATCGAGTCCAGCAGCATGTTCGTGCGCGGCGGCGTGTATCGCGTCGTTAAGGAAGCAATGGGCGGCGGGTTGGCCAAGTTCTCAGTTTCCGCTCTGCTCTTCGATTACGTCTTAACTGGTCCCATCAGCGCCGTTTCCGCCGGGCAATACTTAGCCGGTTTCATCAAAGACATGGGCGAGTACATGCACCGCCCTCTGCATTTTTCCGATGACCACTTTGCTGCGGGTTTGGCGGTGATCGTTGTCATCTACTTCTGGTGGAAGAACACGCAGGGCATGCATGAATCCAGCCAGAAAGCGCTGCAGATCATGGTGATCACCACGGTGATGGTGGTGATTCTTCTGATCTGGTGCACCATTACAGTTTTGCGCGCGCCGATTCAGCTACCTCCAAATCCGTTGCACGCGGGTGTAGTTCCGCTGAATAAAGAGTCTCTCGGCTGGCTCTACTCAAGCCCATGGCTCAGTCATCTGACCTGTATTATCGCCTTCGTCGGCTTTGGACACTCCGTGCTCGCGATGAGCGGCGAGGAGACTCTGGCTCAGGTCAACCGGGAAATCGAACACCCCAAACTGAAGAACCTCGAGAAGACGGGGCTTGTGATCTTCGTCTATAGCCTTCTGTTCACGTCACTGGTTTCGTTTTTTGCGGTGATGATTATTCCGGACAAGGTGCGTCCCGATTATTTCGCCAACCTGATTGGTGGCATTGCGATGTATCTGTCCGGCCCGGAGAGCCTGAAACTTCTCTTCCATGGTTTTGTAGTGCTGGTCGGCGTTTTAATTTTGGCTGGGGCACAGAACACTTCCATTGTTGGTGCAAATGGCGTCTTGAACCGCGTGGCGGAGGATGGCGTGCTCACCAGTTGGTTCCAGAAGCCGCATCACCGTTTTGGAACCAGCTACCGCATCATCAACCTGATCGTGGGCATGCAGTTGTTGGTGATCTTCCTCAGCCTGGGCAACGTGTACGTACTGGCCGCGCTGTACGCATTTGGTGTGATCTGGAGCTTCGCCATGAAGTCCATCGCGGTGCTCGTGCTGCGCTTCACCGAGCCCGGAAACCGCGCCTGGAAAGTGCCGGGCAACCTGCACATCGGCAAGACCGAAGTTCCCGTGGGTCTGTTTCTCATCTCGGGTGTGCTGCTGGTCACCGCCATCGTCAACCTCTTTACCAAGTATCAGGCCACGATCGCCGGAGTGATTTTCAGCGCGGTGTTCTTCACCATCTTCACGCTCTCCGAGCGCCATGTCACCAAGGAGCGCCACGGCAAGCCAGAGCAACTCGACCAGTTCCGGGTCTACGGCAATCAGGAACTGGGCAGCGGCGCCATGGGAGTGCGCCCGGGAAATATTCTGGTCGCGGTGCGCGACCCCCGCAATCTTTACTACCTGCGCCAGGTGCTGGCTCACACCAACACGGCCAAGAACGATGTCATCGTGATGAGCGCGCGCCTCTACCATCGCGAGCACAGTTTCAGCGGCAGCGCCGTCGTCGAAGCCAGCCAGGTCTTCGACCACTACGAGCAGGAACTCTTCACTGCGGCCGTCTCCGTCGCAGAAAAAGAGGGGAAGCCGATTTCGCTGCTGGTAGTCCCGGCGACGGACGTCTTCGAAGCCATCATGGTGACTGCAGCGCGCCTGGATTCCGCGCGGGTGATTTGCGGACTCTCGAACAAGCTGACGTCCGATGAGCAGGCGAAACTCACGGGCGACGCCTGGGAGCGCATGCCCGAACCTCGTCCGCGGCTGTGTCTCGAAGTTTATGCTCCGGACGGGAGCGTCCGTGAGTACACAATCGGACCGCATACCCCGCGCCTCCGGCCGCAGGACGTTGAGCTTATGCATAAGCTCTGGCTCAATATCACCACCGATCCCAAGTTCGCCGGAGCACACCATTACCACATCGTGGCTCTCGCATTAGAAGAGTTGCAGCGCGAGCTGGGGACCGAACAACGGACGCAGCTTCTGCAGAAGTTACTGGACGAAATGAACCGCCGCGAAAGCGGAGCCGAATCGCCAAGCCCTGACTAAAATCGCTCAACCGTTCTCTGGGGAAAACTGGATCGCAGTGACAGAGCCTCGAACGACCTTATTTCTTAAGAAGATTCGCTAGCGATTCTCTTAACTCGCGATACCGAAACGGATACCCGGTTGAGATCAGCTTGAGAGCCTCCACCTTCTGGCTTGCCAGCAGTAGCTCTTCACCCATTTCACCAAAGACCGCCTTCACTGCAAAGGTAGGCAGCGGGAAAACGGCAGGACGCGAAAGCACGCTAGCGAGAGTTCTCGCGAAATCTGCGTTAGTGACTGGCTTCGGCGCAACCATGTTGACCGCGCCTTGCAGCAAGTCATTCTTCAAAATGTGGTGAATCGCGCCCACAATATCCTGCACGTCAATCCAGCTCATCCATTGCCGCCCGGAGCCTGTCCGCCCGCCCATCCCCAGCTTAAACGGCATCAGCATGGCGCCTAGCGCGCCGCCTTTGGGGCTAAGGACGATTCCCGTCCGCAAGTTCACGGTGCGTATGCCAGCCTGCATGGCAGGCATGGTTGCTTCCTCCCACGCGCCGCAAACCTCAGCGAGAAAACCTGTTCCCGGGGCGCTCTCTTCGGTTAAGAGTTCATCGCCACGGTCGCCGTAGTAGCCAATGGCTGAACTGCATACGAATACCTTGGGCTTCTCTTCAGCCTGCGCTAAAGCTCGCGTCAGATTCGATGTGCCAATGGCGCGGCTATCTCGAATCTTCAATTTCTTGTCTGCAGCCCAACGCCCGAAGATGCTCTCTCCCGCAAGGTGAATCACGGCGTCGAAGCCCGAGACCGTGTCAGGCTCGATCGGCCTCGCTGGGTCCCACGAAATCTGCCCCTCAGCTGCAGCCGTGCCGCGCACCAGCCGTACCACGGACCATCCAGCCGTACGCAGGGAAGGAAGAAGCGCGGCTCCGATTGGTCCCGAGACCCCGCTGACAAGAATTCTAGAATTCATAACTTACCGATTTTCACTTTAGCAGTCGCGAAGCAGGCCAACAACCTGCCCGCTAATTTTGAAAGTATTGAAGTGAACGAACGGCAAGAAAAGACTCTCGCTCTCTATGGAATAAATTCGGCTTCGACCGGTTATGAGCTTCGAGGCGACCGGAATGGTCGTCCTCCACGGAGCTGATATCCTTGCATCCTTTTCGGTCTGAAGACTCTGCTACTCGCCCGGCTGCCCGCTTCGTGCGGGCATTCCCGGCGTATCTCGTTTAAGCTCGCTGCTGTTGCGGGCTATAATCGTGCATGGCGAGCTTGCGCCAACAGATCGCGACCACCGCTCTCACGCTCACCAAGTTCCGCGAGTTGATGAAGCGGATTGCGGAGAACCGTCCGCATGACGATCTGTCGATTGTAAAAAAAGCTTACGATTATTCCTTAAAGCACCACGAAGGCCAGGTGCGCGCCTCAGGCGAACCCTATCTTGTACATCCGCTGGAAGTGGCGCTGGTATTGGCCGAGATGAAGATGGACCCGGTCGCAATCGCCGCCGGATTGCTCCACGATTCGATCGAAGATACTTCCGTCACCATCGTCGACATTCGCAAAGATTTTGGCGAGCAGGTCGCGCACATCGTCGAAGGCGTCACCAAGATCAGCAAAATTGATTTCGCCACGCGCGAAGAAGCCCAGGCCGAGAACCTGCGCAAAATGATGCTGGCGATGGTCGATGACATCCGCGTGGTGCTCATCAAACTCGCCGACCGTCTGCACAACATGCGCACGCTCGAGCACTTGCAACCCGATCGACAGCGCAAGATCGCCGAAGAGACGCTCGAGATTTACGCCCCCATCGCACACCGGCTGGGCATGGGAAAGATTCGCGGCGAACTGGAAGATCTAGGCTTCCGCTTTCTTGACGCGGAGGGGTATGAGCAAGTGGAGAAAGCCGTCAACGCCCGCCGCAAACAGGGTGAGGCTTTTCTCTCGAAGATGCAGACGATCATCAACGACAAGCTGAAGGAGGCGGGCATCCAGGCAAAAGTTGAGAGCCGGATCAAACGCCTCTTCAGCATTCACAAAAAGCTGCAACGGCAGCGCATTTCCGTCGATCAAGTTTACGACCTCTTTGCCATGCGCATCATCACCCGCTCGCTGCAGGACTGTTACGCCGTGCTTGGGATCATTCACAACATCTGGCGTCCGGTACCGGGGCGCATCAAGGATTTCATTGCCATGCCGCGGCCAAACTTTTATCAGTCGCTGCATACTTCCGTGATCACCGAAGACGGAACGCCTTTCGAAATCCAGATTCGCACCGAAGAAATGCACAAGATGGCCGAAGAAGGCATCGCGGCCCATTGGAAATACAAAGATGGCCCCGTCTCGGCGCAGGACGAGCAGCGTCTTGCATGGCTGCGCCAGGTAGTCGAGTGGCAGCGAGACGTAAGCGATCCCAACGAATTCCTCACGGCGCTCAAAGTCGATCTCTACCCGGAAGAGGTTTACACCTTCACTCCTAAAGGCAAAGTTGTCGTGCTCCCGCGCGAGGCTACGCCGATCGACTTTGCCTACACCATCCACACCGAGGTCGGACATACTTGCGTTGGCGCGAAAGTGAACGGTCGCATGGTGCCGCTGCGCCACAAATTGCATTCGGGTGACATTGTCGAGATCCTCACCCAGGCCGGCCACAAGCCCAGCCGTGACTGGCTGGGGCTGGTGAAGTCGTCGCGCTCACGCAACAAGATCAAGCACTGGCTCAACGTTCACCAGCGGGAGCGATCCATTGAAATTGGCCGCAAGCTGATCGAAAAAGAAGCGCGGAAGTACCGCATTGCGCTTAAAGAGATTAAAGACGAAGACCTGCTGAAAGTTGCCGGCGGCTATGGACTCGGCAAAGTCGACGATCTTATGTCCGGCATCGGCTACGGAAAATATTCCGCGCGGCAGGTACTGGCGCGGGTTTTGCCGGCGGGCGCCACTCATTCGATGGCTGGCGACATCGAGGCCGAAGGTCTTTCGAACAAGCCCGGAGCCATTGCCAGCGTTGTCCGGCGCGTCTTTGGCGATCATAACGCCATCATGGTCAAAGGCCAGGGAGACATGCTGGTCTACCGAGCGCGATGTTGTAACCCCATCCGCGGAGAAAGCATAGTCGGTTACATCACGCGCGGCAAAGGCGTTGCGGTGCACGCGGTGAATTGCCCCAACATCACAAATCTGATGTACGAACCGGAGCGCCGCATCGACGTGGAGTGGGCGCGCGATGATAGCACGCCCACGGCTTATCCCGTTAAACTGACGGTCTATTGCGACAACAAGTATGGAATGCTCAAAAACATCACCAGCGTCATCGGCGATGCGCAAAGCAACATCCGCAACATCGGCACGCACACCGAAAACAGCCAGGCCAGCGTGGAAATTGTCCTCGATATCTCTGACCTGAAACATCTCGAACAGATCATGGCTGGCCTTCGGAAAATCCCCGGCGTACATGACGTGCAGAGGCTACAGAAAATCTAGACGTGCAACAGTTACCAGCCACTACTAACCCTGCCTCATGCATTTGAACACGTTCATTTTTCCCTTGACACACAGCTTAGGACTGCCATATTCTTAATTTGAACACGTTCAAGTATGACTGGATTCAAAGAGGATCGCCATGTATATCGTCGGATGCTACATGAGTTACCTGCTGATCAGCTTGGCCGCTACTGTTTGGGTAGCGCGGACGCTGTATAAGAACGGAAGGGTATTTCTGGTGGATGCCTTCCACGGAAATGCAGAACTGGCTGACTCCGTGAACCACTTGCTGGTGGTGGGGTTCTATTTGATTAACATCGGCTACGTGACGCTTGCCCTCAGTACCTACGGAACTCTCGACACCCTCCGAGGGGCGATCGAACTGGTTAGCGACAAGATCGGCATCGTTCTGCTCGTACTCGGAGGTATGCATTTCTTCAATCTGTTCATCTTTTCCCGGATGCGCAAACGCTCGCGTCTTGATTCCAGCCGGGAAGTTGTGTTTGCGAATCCGTCGCCGCGGGCATAACCATGAGCCGCCCCGCCACAGCAACCACGAAAAAGTCCGAGGAAACTCGGACCCGCATCCTCGAAGCGGCGCTGTCGCTGTTCCGCAAGCGCGGCTTCGAGAAGACAACCATGCGGGACATTGCGCGCGAGTCCGGAGTCGCTTTAGGAGCCGCCTACTACTACTTCGACTCGAAGGATGCCTTGGTGATGGCGTTCTATGAGCAGGCCCAGCGCGACCTCGATCCTCTGCTCGAAGAAGCGCTCGCCAACGCGCAGGGGCTGGAAGAACGGTTGCGAGCAGCCATCGACGTGAAGTTCCGGTACTTTGCTCCCAACCGCAAACTGATGGGAGCGCTGTCCGCGCATATTGATCCGCAACATCCGTTATCGCCGTTCAGCGAGGAGACTCGCGCCATACGCGAGCACGATATGGGATTTCTTGCCGCGGCGGTTGACGGCGCGAAGGTCCGAATTCCCGACGACCTGAGACTGCATCTGCCGCGCGTGTTGTGGCTCTATCAGATGGGACTGTTGCTGTTTTGGGTATATGACTCTTCATTCGAACAGAGTCGAACCCAGCAGTTGGCCCAGAAGAGCCTGTCGATCGTGGTGAACCTGATCAAGTTTTCGAGTCTGCCGTTAATACGCCCGGTGCGAAAGTTGGCGACGGATTTGTTAGAGATCGTTTATGGCGATGAACCGAACGTTTTGGAGGTGACACCGTGAGAATCGTTCTGGCTGGCGGTACTGGACAAATTGGGACGCTGCTCGCCCGTCACTTCCACGAGCGCGGCCACGAGGTTGTTGTGATCGCGCGATCGGTTCAGCCTGCGCCATGGCGGGTGGTTCAGTGGGATGGAGCCACGTTAGGCGATTGGACTGCCGATCTGGAGCGTGCCGATGTCCTCGTCAATCTGGCGGGCCGTAGTGTGAATTGCCGATATACCGCGGCGAACCGAGGAGCGATCAAGGAATCCCGAGTTCAGAGTACGCGATTGCTCGGGCAAGCCATTGCTCGGCTGGCTTGCCCGCCCCGCCTGTGGATGAATGCCAGCACAGCCACCATCTATCGACACGCTCTAGACCGGGCGATGGACGAAGATACTGGCGAGATCGGCGGGAACGAGCCCGACTGCCCGTCCAGTTGGCGCTTCAGCATCGACGTTGCCACGAGCTGGGAAGAGGCATTTTTCTCCGCGGTTACCCCTCAGACCCGGAAGATCGCACTGCGCAGTGCCGTGACCCTGAGCCCAGACCGGGGAGGTATTTTCGCCGAGTTGCTGTGGATGGTCCGCCTTGGGGCGGGAGGCACGGCGGGCTCGGGAGATCAGTTTGTTTCATGGATTCACGGGACCGATTTCATTCGCGCCGTGGAGTTCTTGGTCGATCATGAAGAGATTGACGGCATAGTCAACGTAGCCGCACCTGGCCCACTCCCCAATCGCGACTTTATGCGTGCACTGCGGGAAGCATGGGGAACATGGGTGGGTGTCCCCGCTCCCACGCCCGTACTCGCACTCGCCGCGGTGTTTCTGCGCACGGAAACCGAACTTATTTTAAAGAGCCGCCGGGTTGTTCCGGGACGGCTCCTGCGAGCGGGATTCGAGTTTCAGTTTCCGAAGTGGCCGGAAGCGGCCAGGGATCTGGTGGAAAGATGGCGCGAAAGAACCTGAGAACCGGCAGTTTAACTGGCGACCGAGGTTAGTCCTCCCTAGTTTATAATCCAGCCCACCGATGAACCTGACCTCTGGCGCGCGGCTTGGTCCGTATGAGATTGTTGCCCCGTTGAGCGTAGGCGGGATAGGCGAAGTTTATCGCGCCCGCGATTCCCGTCTCAAACGTGAAGAGGTTACGGGATTGAAGTAGAAACTTATTCTTTCGGTTTGGTCGCTAGCGATCAATTAGATTTTACTGACCATTAGCTACTACCACTAGTTTCCATCATGCGCGAAGTCATCGCAACCAAAGACGCTCCACAGGCCCTCGGGCCCTACTCACAGGCCATTAAGGCGAACGGGTTCATATTCATTTCTGGCCAGTTGGCGATCGATCCATCCACTCAGCAGGTCATCAGCGGAGATGCAGCTGCTCAAACCGACCGCGTGCTGCGCAATGTGTCGGCGATACTGGAGGCCGCCGGCAGCACCCTCGACAAAGTGGTCCGCGTCTGCGTCTTCCTCAAAAGCATGGATGACTTCGCCGCCATGAATGAAGTTTACGGTAAATATTTTCTCTCGATTCGACCGGCTCGCTCCACCGTCGGAGTGGCGCGACTGCCCAAAGATGTACTGGTAGAAATCGAAGTGATCGCGCTAGCCTGAGAGGGATCGAACCGGAGCACAATTCGCTTAGTGCTCAGGCCGATCTCTAGTAAGTTCAATGCATATCGAAGTGAGCGTTACAGAATCAGCAGCCCCCTTGTATACCTTTGCGCCCCTCTGTGTTTAAGATTGTGATTAAAAGTACTGGCAAGGAGACAAACATGACGAAGTATGTCGCGGCGATTGCGATCATTCTGGCCCTGACGGCAATTCTTTTCGCGCAAAGCACTGCTAAGAAATCTACAACGCCCAATACCAATGCTCCCACGAAAGTGACTGGCGATGGAGTGAAGACGCCCTCGGGCCTCATCTATTGGGATATCCGTGTCGGCAATGGCGACGTCGCCAAGGAGGGCAGCCACGTCCGGGTGCACTACACCGGCTGGCTCACCACCGGCAAAAAGTTCGACAGCTCGGTCGACGCCGGAAAGCCATTCGATTTCACGATTGGCAATGGCGAAGTAATCAAAGGCTGGGATATAGGAGTTGCCGGGATGAAAGTTGGCGGGAAACGCCAGCTGCGAATTCCTCCCGACCTAGGGTATGGCGCGGAGGGCACTCCCGGTGGCCCGATCCCGCCCAATGCCACTCTGATCTTCGATGTGCAATTGCTCGGTGTGCAGTAGAAAAACGGCGGGTCTTAGGTCCCAAGTGTTAGGTCTTCGGTCTTAGGCACTAAGAAAGCAATCCCGAAGTAGCGAATTCCTACGACCTAACACCTAAGACCTGCCTCTTCACGCTTTAACCACTTTGCCGCTGCGCAGGCAGGACGTGCAGACACGCATGCGTTTCGTGGTAGCTCCGACGCGGGCGTGGACCGGGCGCAGATTGATGTTCCAGCGCCGCTTGGTTACGTTGTGGGCGTGGCTGATTCGGTTTCCGAATTGCGGCTTCTTGCCGCAGATATCACATTGTTGTGCCATGACTGCTAGAGATCCTTTCAGAGCTTAGCGAAACCATTATTCTACCGGATTGTCTCGCTTTCCCACAACCGCCAATGACACGGTGGCATGTAGGGACAGCCGCCCCGGCTGTCCGTCGAGCGAAGCTCGACTCTCTGTCTCCGACATGGCATTTCTCCTGTGCGATACTGAATTCATGCAGTCTCCGCTTCAAACTCCCACCGCGGCCACGGACCCCAAATCGGTGAAGGTCGATCTTACCGGCGGCACAGGCGTGCATATTGATTGGAAAGACGGCCACGTTTCGCATTACAACTTCGTCTACCTGCGCAACGCCTGCCCCTGCGCCATGTGCGAAGAAGAGCGCAGCAAGGCCGGCCGGCGCTATGGAGAGGCGCCCAAACTCGCTCCCGGCGCGTTGCCCATGTTCAAACCGGCGGCGAAACCGACCTCTGCCGAGGGCGTGGGCAAGTACGCGATTAAGTTCTCCTGGAACGATGACCACGACCTCGGCATTTACTCGTGGAAGCTTTTGCGCGAAGTCTGCCCGTGCGCGGAGTGCAAAGCGCAGCAGACCAGAACCGAGGAGTAGCACCTCGAGCCAATCGACCTGTCGAATATGCAAGAAGGCAAATTCAGCAGAACTGCACAGCGGGTGGCGATTCGCCGCGCGGCACATCAGGTTCTGGACCATCCCAGAGTGCTCGACGATCCTCTGGCCCTGCGCATCATTGGTGTTGAAACGGCGGAAGAGCTTAAGTCAAATCCGAAAGAGAACCACAAATTTTCCCGTGCCTTCCGCGCCTTCATGGCGGCGCGCAGCCGCTATGCTGAGGACGAACTCGCACGCGCCGTCGAGCACGGCGTGTCGCAGTACGTGATATTGGGCGCAGGCCTCGACACCTTCGGTTACCGCAACGGTCATCCGGAGTTACGGGTCTTCGAGGTCGATCATCCCGCCACGCAGGAGTGGAAACGCGAGCAGTTGCAAGCCGCGGGCATTTTGATCCCGCGGTCGGTCACCTTCGTTCCGGTTGACTTCGAACGGCAGACTCTCGCGGACGGACTCGGGAGTTGCGGATTCGAAGCGGACGCGGCCGCTTTCTTCTCGTGGCTGGGCGTTACGCCTTATCTCACCCACGAAGCCTTCATGGGCACTTTGAGTTTCATTGCCAGGATGCCGTCGGGCAGCGGCGTGGTCTTCGATTTTGCAATCGATCCCGCTCTGCTCAACGCGGGACAAAGAGAGGCGCTCGATGCACTCTCCAAACGCGTGGCTGCGGCCGGGGAACCCTTTCAGTTATTTTTCGATCCCGCAAAATTGCAGGTCGAACTGAATGGTTTGGGATTCCGGCGCACCGAGTTTCTGCAAGGCGAGCAGATTAACGCACGCTATTTTAAGGACCGGTCTGACGATCTTCGTGTCAGGGGCGGATTAGGGCATCTGATGGGCGCGTGGGTGTGAGCACGATCTCGCGTTGACTCCGAGACAATCGCAAATCTTGATTCCCCTGTAAAATTGAAGCATCGACCCCGGAGCCACTTCCGCATTGTCTTTTCTCGATCAACTGAATCCGCAGCAGCGCGAAGCCGTCGAAACCACCGAAGGCCCGGTACTGATCCTCGCCGGCGCGGGTAGCGGCAAGACGCGTGTCATCACCTATCGCATCGCCTACCTCATCGAGCACGTCGGAGTGATGCCGGAATCGATTCTGGCGATGACCTTCACCAACAAAGCGGCCGCTGAAATGGGCGAGCGCGTCGAAAAACTTGTCGGCGGACTCAGCATCGCCAAACCAGTCATCTCGACGTTTCATTCTTTCTGTGTGCGCGTTCTTCGCCGCGATATTGATAAATTGCAGGTCAATTCTGGTAGCGAGGCATCCGATTCAGCCGACTCCATCAGGGAAAAAATTCTCCGACTTGAGCAGGAAATCGCTGCGCGCCAGCGCACAATCGGAGAACTCCTTGCCGATCAGAATCCTAGTCCTGTCACACGTGACGTTAGCAAGCTGCGAGAAGAACTAGCCCAGTCGGGAAAAGAGTTAGGGAAGATAAAGAGAGACGCAGCATCCTTCAGAAGAAAAATCGAAGAAGCCAAACGTGAGTTAGAAATTGACGGTTGCTGCATTCTAGGTGTTTTGTTGCATAAAGACGGCAAGACACAGTGTCACGATGTGAGCGGCAGGCAAGTTCCCGATGAATACCGCTCTCGAGGACCTAATTGTGAGAGGTGTGGGGAGGAAAGAGATAGGAGATGGACCTTTATATTTCGTTCGGACGACGGCAAGATTAACCAAAACGGAAGCAACTGCATAGAGAAAGTGTTCCACATCCCTGCCTCACGCTTGGACGGAAGCGCACGGGATATCATGCTCCTAAGTAAGAGGTGCTCCGATTACGAACAGCAGGCCGCCCTAATAGAGAACAAGTACGGGTTGCTTAGAGAGGAGCTAGAGCGGAGTGAAACAAGTGCACAGCTGCAGCAGCTAGTTGTAAGCCAGGAGAAAGACCGAAGACGCGCCGATGAGTTGCGAGAGAGTCTGAGGCTTTTGCCGACTCAGCCGAAGCCAATTGGCCATACGAAAAAGTTCGTCATCTACGACGAAAGCGACATGCAGGCGGTGGTCAAAGGGATCATGAAGCGCCTCGGCCTCGACGACAAGCAACTCACCCCGCGCATCGTGCTCTCGCGCATTTCCTGGGCGAAGAACCATATGCTCGATCCGCAGGAGCTTTACCTGCAATCGGCTGATCCCAAGACGGAGAAAATCGCGCATCTGTTCGAGGAATACCGCAAGGAACTGCGCAAGGCTAACGCCCTCGACTTCGATGATCTGCTTTTGGAAGCCACCCGGCTCTTAAAGACGTCCGCGCCGGTGCGCGAGCATTACAACGACCGATTTAAGTATCTGCTCATCGACGAATACCAGGATACAAATCGCCCGCAATACGAACTCATGCGCATGCTTGCCGGCGCGCGCCACAACGTTTGCGCGGTCGGCGATGAAGATCAGTCGATTTATTCCTGGCGCGGCGCCGACATTCGCAACATTCTTGAGTTTGAGCAGGATTTTCCGGAAGCAAAGATTATTCGCCTCGAACAAAACTACCGCTCCACGCAGAATATTCTGCAGGCCGCCTCGTCCGTGGTCGCGAATAACCTGCGCCGCAAAGGCAAGAATCTTTGGACCTCGCGCCAGGGCGGCACAAAGATCGGTTATTACGAAGCTCCTGATGGCGAAAATGAAGCGCTCTTCGCCGCCGATCACATCGCAAAATACTTGCGCGAGGCCGGCCGTACTGAGCGCTCGGGCGGCGATGTTCCGCGCGCCGCCGTGCTCTACCGCACCAATTCGCAGTCGCGGCTTTTTGAAGAGGCTATGCGCCGCTACGGCCTCAAGTATCACGTGGTCGGGGGATTCTCGTTCTACGAGCGCGCCGAGATCAAAGACATGATCTCGTACCTCAAAGTCATTCAGAATCCCGACGATTCAATCTCTCTGCTGCGCGTCATCAACACGCCCACGCGCGGCATCGGCAAAGGCACCATCGAAACCATCGAACGCCTCGCGCTCGAAACCGGATTGTCGTTATGGGGCGCACTCGGCGAGGCAATCCGCCGTCAACTCCTGCCTCCGCGCGCGCTGGCCGCACTGAAGAACTTCCAGCAACTAATCCGGGACGCTCAGGCGATGCTTGCCGGAAACTTCGTAGAGCAACTGCAGGAGAGCGCGGATGCGAGTGTGGCGGCGGGGCCCTCGCCCGCCCAGCTGGAGTCAGGACAACCCATGTGGGGACAGCCGCCCTCGGCTGTCCAGCAGGGCGAAGCCCTGCAAGCTGCCACGGGCGATTCGGCTTCTGACGATGCAGCAGCATTCGATCCCTCCGAGTTCGAAAACACAGCCTTCGATTTCGGCGGAGCGTACGGCGAGTCCGACGAAGAGAGCGTCGTGCGTGAAGGAACCGCCAACAAACCGCCGGCGGTATTCGGGAATGAAAGCGCGCTTAGCACTGGCGATACTGAAACCGCGAGTCCGTTTCCTGCTCCCACGGTGAGCACGGCCGACATTCTCAAGTTCCTCATCGACCGCACCGGCTACATAAAACTGCTCGAAGCCGAGGATACGCCGGAAGCATTCTCGCGCATTGAAAACCTGCACGAACTGGTGAACGCCGCCATGGACTCGCGCGATCGCGGCGAAACGCTCGACCAGTTTCTTGACCACGCCGCCCTCATCAGCGATGCCGATGACTACGATGAGCGGTCGCAAGTCACTCTGATGAGCTTGCACGCCGCCAAGGGCCTGGAGTTTCCTCTCGTCTTCCTCAGCGGCCTCGAAGAAGGACTCTTCCCGCACTCACGCACCATGCTGCAGCCTGACGACGTTGAAGAGGAGCGCCGGCTCTGCTACGTCGGCATGACTCGCGCTATGGACCAGCTCATCCTGACTCGCGCCGTCTACCGCCGCCGCTACGGCACCGACATGCCGGAAGCAAGCGTACCGTCTAGATTCCTGGAAGAAGTGCCGATCCAGTTGATCGAAGAGCTGGGAACTCGACGTACGGCTCGCACCGGGACCGGATATATGGGTACGGATTATGTAGGGACGGCCGCGACCGGCCGTCCGGGGCGCGGCCAAAGGGCATACGACGCGGGCGACACGCACTATTCCTACGAAGACGAAGACCAAAGCGCAAGCTGGAAGCGCAATGGCGGACAAACCAACCGGCAGAAAAGCCCTGCTCCAGCCAAGCCTTACAACTCCATCGAAAACATCGCCGAGTTCTTCGCGTCGCGAGGCAAGAAGTTTACTGTCCCGAAGATGCCAGCCGAAGAACCCTCCGGCAAGCGCGGGTTTCGCCCCGGCCAGAAGGTTCGTCATCCTAAATATGGCGAGGGAACGGTCTACCAGCGAGAAGGAGAAGGCGAAGGTGCCAAGATTACGGTACAATTCCCTCGCTTCGGATTGAAGAAATTAGTGGAGAAGTACGCCCAACTGGAGCGCAGCTGAGCGCGATTTGGTAATTTTGTAATCGGATAATCTGGTAATTTAAATCTTCGGATGCTGATTTCAAATTACCCAATTACCAGATTACAAAATCCTGTTTACGAGAAAGCAATCATGGCAAACACAGCAGAGCTGACAAAGGAAGAACGTAAAAAGTCGAAACGGACCGCGCGCAAGAAGGCGAAAGCGGAAAAGCCAAAAAAGCCCCGCGATTACGCCCGCGGATCAAAAAAGCGCAAGGTGAAGAAGTTGGCTCGCGGCCAGTCGAAGCGGTAGGGCAGCAAGTTAAGAGCTTTGCATTTGGCCGGGGCGATTTCCAAACAAATAAGGAAATCGGCCCCGGCTAAGTGCTAGTTGCTGACTGCTAATTGCTGTTCAGGAGACAACCACCACTTGTTCGAATCGTCATCGTCCACGGAACCCGCCGCCACGGTTCGCACCTCTGACAACCAGCTATTCTGCTGCAAGTCCATCGACAAACTGATTTCCGAATCCGAGGCCCCTGGGCAGCGGCTGCAAAAAACCCTCGGCCCCTGGTCGCTGACGGCGTTGGGCATCGGCGCAATCATCGGTTCGGGCATTTTCATCCTTACCGGTACTGCGGCCGCGGGCGAATATTTCCAGGCTCCATCGATTCTGCATGCACAAGCGCTAGACATAATCGTGAATTTGCTGCGTACCGGCAGCACAGCGGGAGCGCTCATGCACGGACGCCCGCCCGCAGGGCCATCGATCGCGATTTCGTTTCTCCTGGTCGCGATCGCCTGTAGCTTCGCCGGCCTCTGCTATGCCGAACTCGCGTCGATGATTCCCATCGCCGGCAGCGCCTACACATACTCATACGCCACGCTCGGCGAAATTTTTGCCTGGATCATCGGCTGGGATCTGATTCTCGAATACGTCGTCTCGAATGTCGCAGTCGCAGTTGGCTTCGCCGGTTATATAAAAGCTCAACTCGCGGTTTTCGGGGTTAACTTGCCGGAAAAACTTGCCAGTCCGGTCTGGGCTGGCGGGCAGGCGACGGGCGCATATTTCAATCTCCCCGGCTTCCTCATCGTTTTTATTCTCACGCTGCTGCTGGTGCGCGGAGTCAAGGAGTCGGCGGAGACCAACAACATCATGGTGGCGGTCAAGATCGGCGCGATCCTGACCTTCCTGATAGTCGGTGGGATGCTGGTGAAACCGGCGAACTGGGTGCCCTTCGCGCCTTCCGGCTTTGCTGGGATCGTTACCGGCGGGGCCATCGTTTTCTTCACCTACATTGGATTCGATTCCGTTTCCACCGCCGCCGAGGAATCGCGCAATCCGCAAAAGGATTTGCCCTTCGGCATCATCATGTCGCTAGTAGTCTGCACGCTGCTCTATGTGGGCGTGGCCGTCGTCCTGCTCGGCATGATGAAATACACAACCTTCGTGTCCGGTGCAGCCGCTGAAGCGCCCGTGGCCTACGCGATGAAGTATCTGGGTGTGCATCCGATCTTCCGGTCGGTCATCGTGATCGGAGCGCTGACGGGCATGATTTCTTCGTTACTAGTGTTTCAGTACGGACAGGCACGCATCTGGTACGCCATGTCCCGCGACGGCTTGCTGCCCAAGCTGTTCTCCGCGGTGCATCCGAAATATAAGACGCCGCACTGGTCCACCTGGATCGCCTGTTTTGCGGTTGGAATTCCCGCCGGCCTCGTGGACATCGGCGATGCCGCCGACCTCGCCAACATAGGGACGTTGTTTGCCTTCGTTCTGGTTTCGCTCGGAGTGATCATCCTGCGCCGCAGGCAACCGGATCGCAAGCGTGCGTTCCGAGTCCCGTTGGTGCCGTGGTTCCCGCTGATCTCGATCGTCCTCTGCGGCGGCTTGATGTTCGGACTGACGGTGATCACATGGCTGCGCTTCGTGATCTGGCTTGGCCTCGGCCTGCTGATCTATTTCTTCTATAGCCGGCACCGCAGCGAGTTTGCAAAGAGGTAGCTGCAACATTTTGTCATCCTTGAGCGAAGCAACCGATGAGCGAAGGGAGCCCGCTGCGCCTTCGAGAGGATCCCTGCCTCCCTCATTGAAAGTCATGTAAGCTGAGAAACCGTGATCGAGCAGAAAATCAATGAGCTTTTCGGGGATGCTGAGTCTACTGGGGTGTGGACCGGTTGGTGGAGCGGTGTATTGTCAGTTTTTTTTGGGTCGCTCTCATTCGGAGCAGTGCTGTGCCTCCACTTCCCTCAGTTATTGACCGTCCCCCAATTTCGTTCGCATTATCCCATGCAGGCCATCCGAACCCTGATCCAGGGCCTCATTGTGTGCACAGCTGTTTTCGGCATCCTTTCGTCAATTCTTCGCAAGAAGAAGGTTTTGGCGCTTACTGGGCTTCTACTCGCCATGACTGCTGCCGCTTTGGGCGGCTCAACCGTAGAGATTAAGAAGACCCTCCATGATGGGCCTGCGATTGGCCTCGACTGGTTCTTGCTGGATCTCCTTTTGACAGCACTTATTTTCGTACCCCTCGAAAGGCTCTGGCCGCTGCATCATGAGCAAGGAACGTTTCGCAGCGAGTGGACATTGGATGTGGTGTACTTCATGTCCACTCATCTCCCAATACAGATCCTATCTTTTCTGATTTTATTGCCTGCGGTTCAGTTTGCAAGATATCTTAGCGTGCCTGGTTTTCAGGCTCTCACCGCACGACTGCCTTGGTTTCTGCAGTTCGTTATGGCCCTTCTGGTCGCTGACATCGCCGAATATTTTATTCACTTAGCGTTTCACAAAGTTCCGTTTTTATGGCGCTTTCATGCCGTTCACCATTCTTCCACGGCACTAGACTGGCTCTCGGGTTCGCGTGGTCACTTCTTCGAAGACATAATCGTGCGCGCATGTATCATTACTCCTCTCACGATTGCCTTTTCTCAATCCATCATTTTGGGTTATCTGATTTTTGTGACACTTCAGGCTACGTGGTCTCACTGCAATTTCGCACCTAGCCCGAGATGGCTCGCAAGATGTCTGGTGACGCCTAGATACCACCACTGGCACCATACTTCTCAGAAAGAGGGCCTTGATAAAAACTTCGCGGTTCATTTTCCCTGGATCGACCAGATATTCGGAACCTATCATCTTCCCGATGAATGGCCGGAACTTTATGGTTTGGACGGAGAACAAATCTCGCCTGGCTTTATCAGGCAAACAATTGAACCATTTACAAAGAGGAAAAGGAACTAACTGTACCTTGGCCGCAAAGATAACGCGTGGTGCGATTGATGCACAGGGGCTGCACAGAAGCACTCAGGGAGGACTCCCTGACAAACTGCATTTAACAGGCGACAGCACAAGTGTGGGCCGCGCGTAGTCCGAACACATCGACTCTCGCAACGGCCAAATTAGGAGACTGCCAACAGCTCTTGCCTCCTCGCAAATCTTCCCCCAAAACTCTACAATCAAGAAGTAATGGCTTCCGCACCCGAGCGCCCGAGCAGCTTTCTGCGACTCTTGCCCAAGGCCGAGTTGCATCTGCATCTCGAGGGGGCAATCGATCCGGCCACATTGCTCGAACTCCGGCAGCGGCACGGCGAACGCCCCACGCAGGCCGAGGTCGATCAGCTTTATCGATATGCGGATTTCGCCGGCTTCCTGCTCGCCTTCAAAAACATCACCGAGCACCTGCGCACGGCGGAAGATTACGAACTCATCACTTACCGCCTGATGCAGCGCCTGAAGGAGGAAAACGTCCTTCACGCCGAGGTTTACGTTTCGGTGGGAGTGTGCCTCTGGCGCAAGCAGGATTTTGCAGCCATCTTCGAAGGTCTGGATCGCGGCCGCGCGCACGGCGCTCGCGACTTCGGCATCTCGCTGCTTTGGATCTTCGACGCGGTTCGGCAACTAGGAGAGGAGGCCGCGCAAAAAGTTTTCGAGTTGGCGGTTCGCTACCAGGATCGCCATGTCGTTGGCATCGGGGTCGGCGGCGACGAACTAAAAGGTCCGCCCGAAATCTTCCGCGATGGCTACGCCTGGTCCGCCGACCATGGCATGCGCCTGACTGCTCACGCCGGCGAGACTGGTCCGCCCGAATCCGTATGGGGCGCTCTTAATTTGCGCGCCGAACGCATTGGCCACGGGCTCACTGCCTTCCATGATCCCGATCTCGTCGAAGAACTCGGCCAGCGCCAGGTTCCGGTAGAAATCTGCCTCACCAGCAACTTCCGCACCGGCCTTTGCCCCAATCTCAGCGATCATCCGGCAAAGAGTTATTTCGACCACGGCGTGATGATCACGCTCAACACCGACGATCCCGCCATGTTCGGCACGACGCTTGCCCGCGAATATCAGGTCGCGCAGCAAACTTTTGGATTCACCGACGAGCATCTTCGCGAACTGGCTCGCAACTCATTTGAAGCATCATTCTTGCCCGCCGAAAAGAAGCTGGAGTTTCTGGACCTCTTCGATGCTGCCGCCGCCAGATGATTTCTAACTTTTCGTTGTCCCATAGCGAACAGAACACTCGTGAGGTAAAACTAGCTCACAGCGTAGCCTTAGTCTGAGAACCGAATTCTGAGAACCAAATTTTGACAACTGGAACTGCCTCAATATGCCCCAACACATCGGCATCGTCGCCTGCAGCACCGAAGGAGCCGCGCTCTGCTACCGCACTATTGCGATCGAGGGAGCACAGCTGCTCGGGACTCACGATCACCCTGAAATTTCTCTTCATTCGCACCCACTCGCGATGTATATGCAATTCATCCGCGCCAACGATTGGGCGGGCGTTGCCGAGCTGATGCTATCGTCGGCGGATAAGCTGGCTCACGCGGGCGCCGATTTTCTGATTTGTCCCGACAATACGATTCACCAGGCTTTCGGTTTGGTCGAACATCGCTCACCGCGCCCCTGGCTGCACATCGCAAGGGAAGTTGCGAAAGAGGCTCATCGCCGCCAGTTCAAACGCCTTGCCGTGCTCGGCACGCGTTATTTGATGGAGGGGCCGGTTTATCGCGAAGCTCTGGAGGAGGCCGGCATCGAGCACCGCATGCCCGCCGCTGAACAGCGCGAACACCTCGACCAGATCATCATGCACGAACTGGTCAATGCCCAGATCATTCCGCGTTCGCTCGCCTATTACGTGGAAGTCATCCGGTCGTTTCAGGATGAGGGCTGCGATGCTGTTGTGCTCGGCTGCACGGAGATTCCGCTCCTCATAACTCCGGTATCTTCTCCACTGCCCACGCTCGATTCCACGCGCCTGCTAGCGAGGGCGGCAGTGCACAAGGCGGTGGAGGGCTGAGAGTTTCATATTCGGGCAGCCTCCGTTATTTTTAAGAACTTGTCATTTCGAGCGAGCCCGAGCGACGTCGATGGCGACCCGAGAAATCTGCTGTTTGTTTTCGCCCACTCATGATTGACGCGAACCGTAAAGAGGACAACTCTAAACGCCATCAACTAAAATTCCGCAGACTGCCCGGCCTCTACGCCATCGTCCGCTTTCCCCCGGAGACAACCATCCCTCAATGGGCCACAATCGGTGGCTTCACGTCGATCACGCGCACCGCCGACGAACTCTCTGTTGTGTGCCCGATAGAAAATCTTCCCACCGAGGTGGATTCTCAACCTCGATGGATATGTCTCAAGCTCGAAGGTCCTTTCGCATTTTCGCAGACCGGGATCCTGCTTTCTTTCATCGAGCCGCTCTCCTATAGAAACGTACCGATTTTTGCCATCTCAACTTACGACACCGATTACGTACTCGTGCAAGAGGAGCACTCGCAATCCGCTTTCGACGCCTTAATCGCCACCGGGCACGAATTCATCGGAGAGAGATGAGCCAGATGCAAACCTCATCGGAGGCGCTTCAATCCACAGTTCCGTGAGCGCCGTTCGCCCTGTGAAACTTGCTGAACACTGTAGCTCGGGCTGCATTTATCGGTCATCCATGCTGTAATAACTAGATAAGCGATGCCCTCAACCCTCACAAGCTTGCGCCGGCGTGCCAAAGCGCTTCACCGCAACCTGCGCGGAGCCACGATGGCCGCTCGTGCTCTCGTGTCGACCGATCATCCTCTGTTGGCGCACATTATTCCGGTTCGCCGCTGCAACCTGGCTTGCACCTATTGCAATGAGTTCGACGATTTCTCGAAGCCCGTCCCCACGGACGAAATGTTCCGCCGAATTGACAAGCTTGGCGCTCTCGGCACCGCGGTGGTCACGATATCAGGCGGGGAGCCGTTGCTGCATCCCGAGCTAGACGACGTGATTCGCCGCATCCGAGCGAACGGCATGATCGCCGGGCTTATCACGAATGGATATCTGCTCGTCGCCGAACGCATCCAACGCCTGAACTGCGCCGGACTCGAGTGGCTGCAGATTTCCATCGACAACGTGAATCCCGACGATGTTTCGAAGAAGAGCCTGAAAGTTCTCGACAAGAAATTGCAATGGCTGGCCGAGCACGCCGAATTTCACGTGAATATCAATTCCGTGGTGGGCGGTGGCATTCCGAATCCGCAGGATGCGCTCACCATCGGCAAACGCGCCATCGAACTCGGTTTTAGTTCCACCGTCGGAATCATCCATGACGGCAGTGGCCAGCTGCAGCCGCTGGGCGGCGAAGAGCGCCGTATCTACAACGAAATGAAGTCGTGGGAGAAGCGCAGCTTCACCCGCATTAATGCCTTCCAGGACAACATCGCTCAAGGCCTGCCCAATGCGTGGCGATGCCGTGCCGGCGCCCGCTACCTCTACATTTGCGAAGACGGGCTGGTGCATTACTGCTCGCAGCAGCGCGGCTATCCGGGTGTGCCCCTCGCGACTTACACGCGCGACGACATGCGCCGCGAATATCTCACCGAAAAAGGCTGCGCTCCGCACTGCACCGTTTCGTGCGTTCACCAGGTTTCCATCTTCGATGGATGGCGCGCTCCGCAGCATCTCGCCCCGGCTCTTCCATCGCAAGACGCGGGGCTGATTCAGATCAAATCCTAGTTGCAGATGTATCTGACCGTTTGTAGCCACAGCCGCTTACAATGCTCTCTTGCGAATTCTGATCTCAGCCGGCGAAGCTTCGGGTGAAATGTATGGAGCCCAGCTCATCGAAGCACTGCGCCGCTGCGATGCGGCGCTCGAATTCTTCGGCGTCGGCGGAGACCGCATGCGCGCCGCAGGCTGTGACACGGTCGTCGATTCGAAGGATCTCTCCGTCGTCGGCATCACCGAAATCCTAAGCCATCTGCCGAAAATCTACGGACTCTACCGGCATCTGATTGCAGAAAGCGATCGGCGTAAGCCGGATCTTGCCATCGTCATCGATTCTCCTGCCTTTAACTGGCGCGTCGCCCGCCAAATGAAGAAGCGCGGCATCCCTGTTGTCTACTACGTTGCGCCACAGTTCTGGGCGTGGCGCCAGGGACGTGTCCGCCTACTGCGCAATTACATCGACAAAGCTCTCGTCATCTTTCCGTTTGAAGAAAAGTTTTACCGCGACCGCGGAGTGGATGCGACCTTCGTCGGCCATCCCCTCGCGGAACTGCCGCGACCGGCAATCGACCGCGGCGACTACGCCGTACAATTTCACCTCGACCCCTCAAAGCATTGGGTCACTCTGATGCCCGGCAGCCGCGTCAAAGAAGTTCGCATGAACCTGCCCACGATCCTTCAAGCAGCCGCGCGACTGGGCCCCAATTACGAATTCCTGCTCCCCGTTGCACCTACGCTAAACCGCGCTTTTCTGCAAAACTTAATCGACGCCAAAACCATCGCTCAACCGCGCATTACCCTCGTCCCTGACTCCCTGCCTGCGCTACATCACTCCCGTATCGGCATCATTGCCAGCGGCACGGCTACAGTCGAGGCAGCGATGATGGCCACTCCATTCGTGATGGTCTACTGCGTCTCGCCTGTCACGTATATTCTTGGCAAGCCGCGAGTCAAAGTCCCCTACTTTGCCATGGTTAATCTGATCGCCGGTGAGCAGATCGTCCCCGAACTGGTGCAGCACGACTTCACGCCACAAAATGTTGTTGCCCGCCTGCAGGAAATTCTGCCCGACGGACCGGCGCGCACCCGTATGCTGGAGGGTCTAACCAAGGTGAAAGCCCAACTCCGCGTCCCGGAAGGCAACCTCAAAAGCTCGCCATCGCAACCGCCGCCCGCAGACCGCGCCGCAGAAATCATTCTCGCTATGCTGCAACGAGCTCAGGCTCCGTGATATCCCCGGAGAACAACCAGGCTCTCGCACGGCTCGAAGGGGCATAAGGCTTGTTAAACCTTGTGCTCCCAGCATCTTTTAGGTGAGAATCTTCATCATAGGGAATGGTTAGCCCCGTTTCCTGGAGACTCTCCTTAATGCAGATTCGCTTTCGACGCGTCCCGAGCGTCCTGTCGAGTTCCCTTGTCCTTTTGCTATTGGCTTTTGGCTCGACTGCGTCCCAAGGCGCGGAAAAGACCCGCCTGCGCGTCGACGATTATCAGATCGAGGCGGAACTTACCCCTCACATTCACCAGATTTCTGCTCGCGCCAAGGTCAAATTCACCGCCCTTCAAGATCTGAACACAGCGATCTTCGAATTGCACAACGGCCTGCGGGTGACCCGGGTCCTGGATGATAAGAACCAACCGTTGTCAGCCGAGCGCGTTACTCAGGATTCCACCATTCGCGTCCCCTTGCCGGCCGGCCTCAGCAAAGATGCTTCGACCACCCTCACCTTCGAATATGAGGGATCTATTGAGACCGCCGACGACAGCCCGGTACCCGGCCTCATGCTCGCCCACATTGGCGACGACACCAGCTATCTGCTCTATGCCGGGCGCTGGTTCCCGGTGAGCGGCTACGGCCTCAACCGCTTCACCGCAACCATCAGCGTCACCGTTCCGGCTCACATGATGGTGATCGGAAGCGGAAAGACAACGGTCACTGACAATCCGCCGTCCAAAAAGCCGAACACCAACGGCCTCCCAACAAAGACGTTTACCTTCGTCTATTCGAAGCCAAGCTTTCCCGGCACTATCGTCGCTGGGATTTTCCAGGAATACAAAAGCGATGAGGCCGGCATGGACCTCCACGTCTTCTTCAAACCGGATCATCAGAAATTAGCGCCCGAGTACACCACTACTGCGGTGCAGGAGTTCACTTATTTCATCACGCTATACGGTACGCCCCTTTCGTCGAAGCTAAACGTTGTCGAACTTCCGGGTGATACCGTTCCCTATGCGTGGGCTCCGGAAATCGCAAGCCTCGCGGGTCCTTCGATTACAGAAAAGACAAACTACCGCCTGCTCGCCAACGCCATCGCCCATCAATGGTGGGGCGTTTCTGTGAGCCCCGTTTCAAAGGATGATTGGTGGGTGATCGACGGATTTTCCCGCTACTCCGAAGCCATGTACGTGGAGAGCGCCGCTGGCTCCGCGGGTCTTGAAGAGGCGATTAAGGACATGTCAGTCGGCGCTCTTGCCTATGACACTATCCCACTTTCAAGCGCAGCCAAACTTGATCCGTTTTCGACTGAGTTTCAGTCGCTCGTCACTGACAAGGGCGCGATGATTCTGCACATGCTGCGCTGGGTTCTCGGCGAAGACAAGTACCTCAAAACGATGCGTGAATTCTCCGAGACCTACGCCGGCAAATCGGCCACCATGGACGACTTCAAGGAGATCGCGGAAAAAAACTACGGCGACCAACTCACCTGGTTTTTCTCCCAGTGGCTTGATTCCACCGGTGCTCCGGAATTCAAAGTGAAGTACACCACGTACCGCATGGGCAACAACAAGGGCTTCCGCGTGACCGGCGAGATTTCGCAGGACCTCGACTTGTTCCGCATGCCCGTCGATCTTCGCATCGACACCGACGGCAAAACCGAAAACAAGAAAATCGAAGTAGTCGGCACCAGTTCGCCCTTCACGGTAGAAACTTTTGGCCGTCCGCGTCGAATCGCCGTCGATCCCGACCATCACGTGCTCACCAACACTTCAGACGTAAAGCTGCACGCCTCCATCCTTCGCGGCCAGGCTCTGCAGCAGCAGGGAGATCTCTCTGGCGCGCTTACCGAGTTCAACAAGGCGCTCGATCTCAACAAGAACAGTTCCCTCGCCCACTATCGCATCGCCGAGATTTTCTTCCTGCAGCGAAACTACCAGTCCTCTGCCAACTCCTACCGAGCGTCAATCAACGGTAACGGCGAACCGCGCTGGACCGAAGTCTGGAGCCATATTCAATTGGGCAAGATTTTCGACATTACCGGCCAGCGCGAGCGCGCCATCAACGAATACCGGCAAGCCATTCAAACCAACGATGACACCTTCGGCGCTTTACAAGAGGCCCGCAAATATATGCAAAAGGCCTTCGAGCGGCCAAAGAACAAGGAGTGAAAGCTTGGTTCTGGCTTATCGATTCCTTGTTCCCGTATCCAGAGCTTTAGTCTTTTTCTCTCGGCTGGGTACGAATTCCAAAACCTCACCTTGCAGAGTCTGCCGAGACTTCGCAGTAACAATGCCTTTGGGCCGACCGTTCGTGCCAAACCAAGCTTCCGCGATTTCGCGATAAGCTCCTTCAAAAGCCTCGAACCGAACCTCTTGCAACGCATCATGTCGGACCGCAACCCCACCCGGCACAACCTCTCGTTGCCGAACATCGATTACCTCCGTCCGGCTATGTAACCGCTCGATGCGCTCTACAGCTCTGTCGACCACGCGCGCGAACGAAGCTCCCTCCCGCGCCTCGCGTCCCTCCCGCAACCTCCGCCTCGCATCCTGCGCGGAGAACCAGGTACGGTCTCGATTCGCTTCCTGCGGCGGACTCAGCCGCGACACCTCGCACAGATGAGCGTTAACCGCAGCTCTTTCTCTTGCGCGGCGGGATTTCCGCCCATCGCCCTTGCGCCGAACATAGCGAGCGAACGAAGCTTCCTCGATCCGCCCATGCACTCCCGCTTCTTCAAAGGCTTCCAGAGCCGCCGCTTGTGCGTGGGTCAAACCCGCTTCGGTGCTACCTTTCGGAAAAGTCCAGCAGCCACTCCCGCGGGTCCGAACCAGCAGAAACTCAACTCCCTCGCTCCCCATACGGTAGCAAACCGCCGCGACCTGTTCGCATTCGCGTAGTCTGCGAAGTTGCGACAGCCGCACCGGCCTCTCGGGTCGACGAAGGGACGCAGACGACCCAAAATTGCCCACACTTCTCTTTCGCGACCGATCCGCACTCATGGCAACAGCGTGCACGATTCTCTCCACCTCTGCCTAGAGCACACCTTGGTTCCCGGGCCGAGGCTGCCTGACGGAACCCTCACCAAACTCCTACGCCGGAATCTCTCTGCATACTTGCTGCCGCCCCCAACCGCAAGACACTATTTATCTTTAATTGGCCCAGTCTTTATCAGCACAATTTTTATCGGTCCAGTCCGCCGGGAGAGCTCTTTGCAGAACATGCATTGTCTTCGTTGCAATCGCGAACTCGAAACTGGACAGAAGTCGGTCGCCCTCTACATGTTCGCCCAAACAGTCGGCATCAAGCCGCGCCAGAAATCGACCGCGCATCGCATCTCGTTTTGTCCTCAGTGTTCGGTCTCTCTCGCCATGGGCCCTCCACCAGAGGGCGCTCTCAATCTGGCCGCGTGGGACATGATCCGCGACCTCGTCAGCTCCGATCCCGCCCTCAATGAAGCTGCATGGGAGCATCTGCGGGGAGTCGTCGGCTTGCTTCCCGCCACCGGAACCGATGGCCCTTCGCGCCCACAATCCTCAGGTGGCTACTTCGAGTTCTGATTCTGAAGCACTTAAGGGCCTAAGTCTGCTGCCCGGCTAACGTTTCTCGCGGTTTTATGGTCTAACTACCAACAGCATGGGGGAACTTCGCATGCCCCCTCTGCGTACCATCCAGTAGATCGTTGGGCGAGACTGAGACCCCTCGCCTGAACGTTGCCCCCGCGCACTCACCGGGAGTCGCGGGGGCGTAACTCCATGCGGATACTACTCGACATTGTCCGGCAGTCGCTCTCCACGCTGTGGGCACACAAGTTGCGCTCCTTCCTTACCATGTTCGGAATCGCCTGGGGTGTGGGTTCTCTGCTTCTGCTCGTCGGCCTTGGCGAGGGTTTTCGCAGCGGTCAGGAACGGCAACTGGCCAACCTGGGACAAAATATCATGTTCATATTTCCCGGGCGCATCCCTGCCGTCGAGGGCAGCACCCAGTCCGGGCAAACTTATTACTTCACTTACGCCGACTACCAAGCCGTTCGCCAGCAGGCAAAGTTTGTGGGGGCCGTCTCCCCGGTACTGAATCGCGAAGACATACGCGCGGTGAGCGACTACGGCTCAACCAACGGCCAGGTCTTCGGTGTAGCCGCCGATTACAATCAGATTCGCAATGTCCCCATCAGTCCCGGCCGGTGGTTTAACGAGCAGGACAACGCCGAGCGCCGCCGTGTCGCCGTCGTGGGATGGGAACTCCTCAAAAACATCTTCCCTGGGCGTCCCGCTGTGGGCTCCACGATTCTTCTGAACGGCGTCAGCTTCGAGATCGTCGGCGTCGTCACCAAGGTTGGCCGCGACGGCAATAATGGCACCAATTCACGCATTTTTATCCCCGTCGAAACCATGCGCAACCTGTTTCGGCTGACCAAGGCGAACTCTGAAGACGCGATTTCCTTCCTCAACTATCGGCCGGTCAGCAAAGAGATGCACAACGAAGCCAAGAACGAGATTCATCAGATCATCGCCGACCGGCACGGCTTCGATCCCAAACTCGAAGACGCTTTCGAAGATTGGGACACCATCGAAAACATGCAGCGCGTGGGCAAGATCTTCAGCGCCATGGATTGGTTCCTCGGCGTGGTCGGCATCGTCACCCTCGGGCTTGGCGCCATCGGCATCATTAACATCATGCTGGTCTCGGTGAGTGAGCGTACCAAAGAAATCGGCCTGCGCAAGGCGCTGGGCGCGACCTACCAGAACATTCTCACGCAATTCTTTATCGAAGGAGCTTTCCTCACCGCTTTCAGCGGCGGCATCGGACTGGCTCTGGCCACCGGCTTTGTCACGCTGCTGGCGATGCTGCCAGCGCCGGAAGGCTTCGATACGCCGCGAATTATTCCCGCGTCCGCCCTTGCGGCCATCGGTTCGCTGGCAATCGCAGGAATCTCCGCGGGTCTTTACCCCGCGCGCAAAGCCGCATTAATGGAACCGGTGGAGGCGCTGAGGCAGGAGTGAAGAACTTGGTTCTGACGAAACTTGATGAGAACCGAAAGCTAGGACTGGATTATTAGAAGCCAGAGGCTAAGAGCCAGAAGCCAGGAGCCGCACTTAACATGATCGTCGATCTCGCCAGTCAGGCCTATAACGCGCTGCGCCACAATCGTCGCCGCAGCCTGCTGACCATGCTGGGCATGGCCTGGGGAATCGCCACGGTCGTTCTCCTTCTGGCCTACGGATCGGGCTTCGAGCGCGGCGTCTGGGCTGCCTTCCGCTCGTTTGGGACGAATTTAGTCCTCATCTTCCCCGGACGCACTGAGCTCCAAGCTGGAGGCACCAAAGCCGGCACCGAGGTTAAGTTGACTATCAACGACCTCGATTACATCCGCAACGAAGTGCCGCTTCTCAAACATGTTTCTCCCGAAGTTGCCAAGCAAACTCTCGTTGCCTACGGCACCCGCAGTGCCACCTATGGCGTCAGCGGGGTCTACGCCACCTACGGCCGCATGCGCCGTCTCGACACTTCGGAGGGCAGCTTCTTCAGCGAAGCCGACGACTTCACGCACACCCGCGTCGCCGTCATCGGTTCCGACGTGCGAAAGAAACTCTTCTCAGGCCAGAATGCTCTCGCTGAAAGCATCCGTCTCGATGGTATTTCCTATCAAGTCATCGGCGTGCTCAAACACCAGGTGCAGAACGGCGACGACAACATCAACGCTCATGTCTACATTCCTTTCAGCGCCATGAGCGATCTCGCCAAGACGTATTACCTGAATTCCATTGTGATGGAATATGAAGGAGACCACGCCAAGGTTGTGCAGGCAGTGCGTAACTCGATGGGCTTTCACCACAGTTTCGATCCCAAGGATCACCGCGCCATCTTCGTCTTCGACGTATTCGCTGACCTACTCGATCTGCAAGTCATCAGCACCGGCATCAAAATTCTTCTGGGCTTCATCGGACTGCTCACGCTCGGCATCGGCGGCGTCGGCCTGATGAACATCATGCTGGTCTCGGTGACCCAACGTACACGCGAAATCGGCGTAGAGAAAGCGCTCGGCGCCCACCGCTGGCACATCCTCTTCCAGTTCCTCACCGAAGCTCTCGTCATCACCGCGCTCGGCGGCTTGCTGGGTGTTGTACTCGCTTACCTGGTTTCGTGGAGCGTGGGCTCGCTAACTCTGTGGAGCGCCTTCGAAGAAAACGCCAGCGAAGGTGACATCCATCTCTACATCGACGCCGCCACGCTGATCTGGTCGACCGCCATCCTCAGCTTCGTCGGCATAATCAGCGGCATGTTGCCCGCAATCAAAGCCGCCAGACTCAACCCCATCGAAGCCTTACGCTACGAGTAAGAATTGTAGCGCTCGCTTTCTATCTTCGGATTTGTCATCCTGAGCGAAGTTGTTGTTTCGCGAAGCGAAGCGACAACGCAGTCGAAGGATCCCTTGCAGCTCAGCGGCACCAGCGGCCTAAACGGGAGTCCCCAAGGGCTTTCCCTGCTTTACAATCCCCCTGTGCCCGAAACTGCCCTCACGCGCCTCGACCGCGTCCTCGCTCAACTCCGTCTCTACGAACACCCCCTGCTGAATTTTTATGCCCGAGCCAAGGGCGAAGGTGTGGAAATCATCATCCAGTTCAAGGACGCCTCAATCCCCGTTCACACCTACTATTTCGATCTTCATCCCCGCGACCTCGACCACCCGCAGTTCGAATGGAGCTTCCAGCGCCAGCTCTATGACGCGCTGCACGACTACTTCGTAGAAATGTTCATCCGGACACCGCAAGATCGCGCCGACCGCCGCGAAAAAGATTTGTGAATCCCCTCCGCCAAAAGATTGAGCAGGAAATCCGTGAGCGCGGCCCCATCCCCTTCTCGCGCTACATGGAACTCTGCCTATACGATCCAGAACTCGGCTACTACTCGCGTAACGCCGAACAGTTCGGCAAGGGTGGCGATTTCTACACGTCAAGCGACGTGCATAAAGTCTTTGGCCGCCTCCTGGCGCGCCAGTTCGAAGAAATGTGGCGCGCTTTGGACTCGCCCGAGCGAATCGAATTGATCGAGCTCGGCCCCGGCCGCGGCCTATTCGCGCAAGACGTTCTCAACTGGTCAGAAAAGAAGTTCCCAGATTTCTTCCGTTCCCTGCACTATGTTCTTGTGGAGACCTCACACGCTTTACGCGACAGAATCAAAGAGACTCTGGGGCGTCACCTCGAATCCGGAAAGGCTGAGCTAGCCCCGCCCAATCCGCTGGACGAAGCCTCGACCAACAATACCATCCTCTTCGCCAACGAATTCTTCGACGCCCTCCCGGTCGAAATCCTAAGCGCACAAGGTTCTCTGCGCATCGACACGCACAATGGCCATTTCATCGAAAGCTGGGTTCCGCCTTCGCCCGAAGAACTTGACTTCCTCGACCGCTACTCAATCCATCCCGAGCGAGAAGAAAAAGAACGTATCGAGGCCCCGCTCGTCGCACAACAATTCATGAATGGCATGGCCGCCAGCCTGCGGCGCGGATTCCTGATCGCTATCGATTACGGCTACACCCGTGAAGAGCAACTCGCCGGTCGTCATCGTGGGACGTTGAAAGCGATTCGAAAGCACTCGATCAGCGAAAACCCCTACCAAGCCCCCGGAGAACAGGACATCACGGCCGATGTGAACTTCACCACGCTCGCCGCCGCCACCGAAAAGAACGGCATGAAGGCGTACAAGATCGTTACGCAATCTCAATTCCTGATGGGCATTGGCGAAGCCAACCAGTTTGCCGACGCCTTCGAAGACTGCCGCCTGCCACAGGAGCGCGCCAAGGTTGCGCTGCAACTGAAACATCTGGTCACTCCCGCCGGCATGGGCGATAGCTTTCAAGTGCTAATTGCCAGCAAGGGAGTTGAGCAAGAAAGGATCGAATCTTTATCCGGACTTAGCTTCGGTTGCAGGAAAAATCGTGGGTTGAACTAACGCTTGACACCAACCATCGTAGCTTTTTCCGACGGCGCCGATTCCACTGATTTACTCTTCGCTACTTCGGGATACTCATACACGCCGCGCCCAGACTTTCTCCCTAACCGTCCAGCCTTCACATACTGCACCAACAATGGCGCAGGCCGATACTTCTCTCCCAACGACTTGTGCAAATATTCGAGAATGTTCAGCCGCGTATCGAGTCCCACCAGATCAACCAGCTCGAACGGCCCCATCGGATGGTTCAGGCCAAGCTTCAGCGCCTTATCGATGTCCGCTGCCGAGGCAATCCCCTCCTGCAGCATGTAGAACGCTTCGTTGCCGATCATCGCATTGATGCGGCTGGTGATGAATCCCGGCGATTCTTTGATCACCACGACTTCCTTGCCCATGCGACGGCCGACGTCAACTGCGATCGCTAACGTTTCGTCGTCAGTCTCGAGAGCGCGCACCACTTCGAGCAACTTCATCTTGTGCACGGGATTAAAGAAATGCATGCCCACACACTTCTTCGCGCGGTAGGTCACGCTCGCTATTTCCGTAATACTCAGGGAAGAAGTGTTCGAAGCCAGAATCGTTGTAGGACGACAGATCTTGTCGAGCAGCGTGAAGATCTCAATCTTCGATTCCATCTCCTCTGGAACCGCTTCAATGATCAGGTCGGCTTCACGCGCTGCCTGCTCGACTGAGCCCGCATATTCAAGCCGCCGAAATGCTGCATCGGCATCCGGCGCCAGCACCTTTCCCAGCTCAACAGCTTTATCGAGATTGGCACGGATTTCGCTTTCGGCCCGGCGCAGTGCCGTCGGCAGCAAGTCCTCAAGAATCGTGCGGTAACCGCCCAATGCCGCGGCGTGCGCGATTCCCCGGCCCATGATGCCGGCGCCGATCACCGCCACCGTCTTGACTTGCCCTGCCGTTGCTTCCTGTCCCACTACGGCCGCGCCTTCTCGAGGTCTCCAATCGCCTCATTGAGAGCTCCGCCCGCGACACGCAAACTGTCCGCCAGACGCTTACGCTCCTCGGTGCTCATCGCCGGAATCGAAATGCAGATACGGCGCAATGTAGTCGTAATATCTTCCACATAATTCAACGATCGAATCAGTTCACCAGATGCAAGCATGAGGGCTCCTATAAGTTTTCCGGCGGCTCTAGTCTCGACCATGCCGCTTAAACACGCGGCATCGTCACGCAAACTTCTGTTAAGCAGACCTTCTATTCTGGACGCGTCGAGCCATTTAGTAAAGGTGCGTGGCGAGACGCCCGCTCGTGATTCATTTCGCAACGCAATCCCGCATGACAACTTGTTTATTTGTTAACAATCACATAGCCCGGAACACATATAATCCTGATTGAATATTTTTATGGGCCATCCCAACCCCGTGGGAATCTAATTGTCCATGGATGAGAAGCCTTTGAGACACTACATTTTCGCAAGCGATTTCGATCAAACCCTCACCTTCAACGACTCTGGCTACGTGCTCGCCGAGCTCGTCGGAATTTCTACCGAGGAATTCGAACGCAAAGCGAAAGGCATGGCGAAAATGAATCTGGTGCAGCAGGGCGCTGAGCTCGCATACTTATTGCTGCACGATCCCGAGTTCCAGGCGAAGGTACGCAAAGAGCATCTTCACGAGGTCGGCAAGCGCATTCGTCTGAAGGAAAATATTCAACTTCTTTATCAACTTCTCGAGTCAGGAATCGACGGCTACTCATTCGACTTTTACGTTTTGTCGGCCGCGCCGGTCGAGGTGATTCACTCGGCTCTCGAAGGGATCGTCCCCAAAGATCATATCTTTGGTACCGAGTTCCGTTACAAACCTTCGGGAGAGATCGATACTTTGGTTCGTGCCACCGCGGGCTACGGCAAGGTCTTCGTTCTCAACCAATTGCTTACACAGCACGTGACCGGCCCCGACCACGTGATTTATACCGGCGATGGCAGCTCCGACGTTCACGTCATGTTGCACGTGAATGCGCGCGACGGCCTCACCATCGCAGTCTCCGAATCGCGGCACGTTTCGCAGATTGCGAAGCGCACCGTGCTCAGCACCAGCGCTCTGGCCGTGCTGGCGCCAATTCTTGAAGAGGTCGCCGGATGGGAACGCTTCCGCATCCGCAGCTTCTTCGAAGCCAACGGCATGCTCATTCAGGAGTGGGAGCGGGTTCGCACCGACTGGCTGACCGTACGCGCCGCCAGTCCCGAGAATTCAGAACCTGCGAACGTGGCGTGATATTGATCGCTAAATTGAGACCTTAGGCGCTGGGTACGCTCACCAACGGATCTATGCTGCGCGATAAAAGTCTGATTCCCCTATCTCACCAGCACCAGCGCGCGCTGGCCCTGTGCGTCCGCATCGATCGCGCGCAGCCCATCCCTGACCGCGATCTCGAGGCATGGCAGGCTGAGATCGAGCAGCATTTCCGCCAGGAAATCGCGGTTCATTTCTCCGCCGAGGAACAAGTGCTGTTCTCCGCCGCTCGCCATTTCGGTGAATTGATTTCGCTGGTGGATGAACTGATCGCCGATCACGCCGCTTTGCGCGAATCTTTTTCCCGCGCAGAAGCCCGCAGCATGACCTCGCAAAGTTTGTCTGCCTTCGCGCAGCAACTCTCCGCCCATATCCGCAAAGAAGAGCGACAACTCTTCGAGCGCATGCAGCAGTTGATGAACCCGGAAGAACTGGCTGTTCTGGGAGCGAAGCTGGATGCCGCTCTCAAAGATGCCGCGCAATCCTGCGTTCTGCCAAGCGCAGCAACAAGGTTGAAGCCCGGAAAATGACCGTCTCTTCCGTTTCACGGTTGCATCCCGTGGTGGCGCCTGAATCCCGCAGCCGCTTCCCGTCCCATGAACCGTTCCAACACGGCGGTTCCTGTCTGCCGCAGATCGACCATCACCAACCCGTCGAGCACATTGGAAAACTTTCGGTCCACGTTAAAGCCCAGGAGCTTGCCGCCAATCTTCGCATACTGCCGCAGCAGAATCGGCAACCCTTTGCCATCGGCTTCCACATCCGTAATCGGCTCCGAGAGTTCCTCCAGATCTCGTAGAGCGTGGCACATCACTTGGCAATCCCATGGCCTTAACCACGCCGGCGTAAAGGGATGGCGCGGCTCGATCAGTCCCGCCAACTCTTCTTCCTGCATGTGCGCTTCGAAGAAGCGGAAAATCATCTCGCGCGATGCCTTGCTATAGTCGTTGCTGATACTGACCGCGCCAAACAACATTGGCGTCTTCGGATGCGCCGCCAGCAAGCGCGCGATTCCCTTCCACAGCAAAAGCAGCGGAGCATATTGTCGCTGATATTCTGGCCTCACAAACGACCGACCCAACTCCAGCGCCGGTTCGATTTTTTCAAAAAGCTGCGTATCGTAGCGGAACAGCGTACTCGTATACAGCCCGCGCACTCCTCGCTCGGGCAGGATCTCTGCCGTATTGCCGGCCCGGTAACCTCCCACCAGTTCCTGCTTCGTCTTATCCCACAACAATAGCTGCCAGTAATAACGGTCGAACCGATCAAGGTCGCGCCGTTTGCCAGTGCCCTCGCCTGCGGCACGAAACGTCAGCTCACGCACCCGCCCCAACTCCCTCAGCATTCGAGGAGCCTCATTCGCCTTGACCAAATAAACTGCGAGATCGCCGCTTTCCACCAGGCGTCGCTCCGCTCCCAACTGCTTCAATTCTGCTGCCAACAATTCCCCTGGCTCGGCAGCGGCCACCGGCTGCTGCACCTTCTCCGAAAGTTTCGAACACATAGCCAAAGGCCATGCAGCTAAAGACGATGAAATCTCCGCCCGCTTCCGGCGCGCCAGTAGATACGTGCGCCAGCGCAGATATTCTGTGGCTTTTTGGTTGTTCACGATCCCGGCGATGGCGTCACCAGGAATTACGCTGCCCACGCGCACTTCCACCTTTCGTCCCTCTTGCTGCAGAAACTCCTGCAAAAGAAAGGCAGCCCTCAGCTTTGGATGAATCATCCCGAAAAGATGAAAGCCCATGCTGTTTCTGCTGCAGAAATACACGGGCAACGCGGACGCACCCGTTTCACGGATCAACCGCACCGCTGTGTCGTTCCATCGCGGATCGCTGATTTGCACCTGCGGAAGTTGCCACTGCGAAACTTCACCAGCCGGAAAGATGGCTAGCATCCCGCCCTCTCGCAGCCAGGCCTTTGCCTCTCCGATCTTCCGGCTATTGGAATCGCCCTCGCTTGGTGCGGCGTCCATCACGACGCAATGTTGCGTAAGTTCCGGAACATCTTCCAGCGGAAAGTTTGTCACCACTTTCACGTCCGGACGAACCCGCATCAACAACACCGCCAGCGCCGCCCCATCTAGCACGCCAAACGGATGATTCGCCACAACCACTACCGGACCGCTCGCTGGGATTCGTGCCGTGTCTGCCGCTTCCACGCGCAGATCCACCCGCATCGCGGCCAGCAAGTTTTCGAGATCGAAGCCATCGGCAGATTGCTGCACGCGCCGGTACAGCTCCTGCATTCGTTTCGAGGGGAGGAGCTTTTCCGCCAGCGCTGGAATGCCGGCGAATCCCGCTGCTTGGGGCGACAATACTCCCCGCTTTCGCTCCACGTGCAATTGGTTTGAGGGCATGTTACAGGAATAGCGCAGGCACTTTGCAGCCGCATGAAGAGGAGGTTAAAAGCTGATGAAATGCGCGTCGCGGGGAAACTACAAGGTAACCAGCGGTAACATGTTTACAAGCGACCGCGTCTACGTTTCCAGCCGGAAACGCGTTTCCGCCAGCGCATAGAGCCTGCGCCACACCAGCCGGTTAATCGTCACAACTGTGGCCGCCATCATCATGGTTGCCACCAGCAGCAGGTGAAAGTCCCCGCTGTCGGTCGCCTGGCTGATCGTCGCACCTAACCCGGTCGTCGTATAAATTTGCCCTTTGAAGTGGAAGTACTCGGCGACAATGCTGGCGTTCCAGGCCCCGCCGGAGGCCGTCACTAGCCCGGTCACGAGGTAAGGAAAGATTCCCGGCAGGATCAGCTTCTTCCAGCGTTCAATTCCCCACATACGGAAGACTGAGCAACACTCCTTCAGATCGGTTGGTATCGCCATCGCGCCGGCGATCACGTTGAACAGCACATACCACTGCGTTCCCAGGAGCAGCACCACAATCGACGCCAGCCCCAACCCGCCGCCGATTCGTATCAGCACCAGCAGAATAACTGGCAGCAAAGCAGTCGCTGGAACCGACGCCGCAATCTGCGCCAGCGGTTGCGCGATGCGAGCCAGCCGGGGGTTGAATCCGATCGCCACTCCCGCCGGAATCGTCCACAGCGCGCCGATCAGCAACGCAACATTCACGCGCAGGAAAGTTGCTCCCAGGCCCAGCGCGGCCTCATGCAGTTCAATTTTCTGCAGACCGCTAAGGATAATCGCGACCCGAACCACACCGTACCCGATGCCCCCAAGCACCAGCACGCCCAGCGCTCGCATCACCCATTCCCGCCACAAAGGCGCGGAAGCCGGTTCTGGACTCTGTTCCTCATTTTTCTTCGCAAAATATAGAAGCAGGCGCTCACCCAGTGGCCGCAGCGTCTTCTGCCGAATCCTGGCGAGACCGTTCGAGTGCTCGATTAAATGGAGCACCCATGACCGCGGAGCATCCACGCTCTCCACTTGCTCAACTTTGAATTTCTCCGCCCATGCGATTACCGGCCTCCACACAAATTGATCCAGCAACACAATCACCGCAACCATCGTTGCGATGCCCCAAAACATTGATGACGTGTCCCCCGCGCTAGCGGCGGTTTGCAAATACGATCCAAGCCCAGGCAATCGAAAATCCCTTGGCCCCAGCACGAACATCTCGCACACCATCAGTGCAAACCATCCTCCGGCCACCGACATCATCGAGTTCCACACCAAACCAATTGCCGAAAATGGCAGCTCCATCTGGATAAAGCACTGCCACCAGCTGAACTGGTAAATCGTCGCCGCCTCCCGCATATCTTTCGGAATACTTTTCAGCGAAGCATAAAAACTGAAGGCCATGTTCCACACCTGGCCTGTAAAAATTAAAAGGATCGCGCCGAGTTCCACCCCCAGCTGCCTCCCCGGAAATAGCGCGACCATCGCCAGCATCACTCCCGGAAGAAAACTCAGAACAGGAATCGACTGCAGCACGTCCAATAGCGGGATCATGAATCGCTCAGCGCGTGGGTTATATGCCGCAACGTAGCCATACACCAGCGTAAATGCCAGGCTCAACACGTACGCGATCGTGATCCGCAACAGCGAATACCCCGCATAAGCCGGCAGCGCCCATAGGCTGCGCGAAATCTCCACCGTAGGCGTGAAAGGACCAAGCCACGACCGGCCAACGGTCACTACACCATAAAACAGCGCGATCCCCGCCCCGAACATAATCACGTCGGGCAAGTGCGAGGTTTCGATATGCGGCAACTGTGACCACAAACGATAGGCCGAGAATCCCCGCAGGCTGATGCTTCTCTTCATCGGAAGAATTTGCTATGACGCTGCTTACTGGATGGCCCTCAACGAAAACATGCCACGTTTGGCATGACTAACCACTCCCCACTATTCACTAACGACTGAACTCTGCACCAGTCGGCCGCTCTCCCGGTCGTAATCGAAAATCTCCGCGTAGCGTCCCCAATTCACAGCAGTATCGAACTGCCGCTGCACTTCATCTTCGGAGAAATGTTCGTCGAGAACGTCGCGAAAAAATTCGTCGTTGATCGAATGGTCCGACTTCTTCTTCAGAATGCTGTCGATCTGTTTCAGAATCGTGACGTGCTCGAGTGCCGCCTCGCGGAACAGAACTTTGCGCCTCTGAATATCTGCGTCGGCAAAATGCACTCCTTGCCCTGAAAGCTGCACATCGCCCTCTTTCAGCCACGCGAAACCAAGCAACTGGCAAGCCTCCAGAATGGGCAGCAAATCCTCTACATCCATCACCAGATCTTCGCTCAGCCGAAACAAATCTTCCCGTCCCCCGCGATCGTGCAACAACTCGACCAACCCTGCGATCCCGCCCACTCGAGCATGCGGCAGGATCTGGTACTTCGACGTCCGAATCGCCGCTCCCGCCTTCACCCCGCCGGGCGGCACGATGATCTCGCCCGTGCTCTCCGGGTCCGGCAACGCATGTTCAGTGTCCGGCTCGGTCATTACCTTATAGATATAGTCAACCAGCTCCACAAAACGCGCGGACTTGCGATCGCGTGGCTGCACCAGTCGCACATTAAAATCCGAACGGATGCGTGCGGGGTTTCTGCCTAACACCACAATCCGGTCCGCCAGCATCACGGCTTCCTCAATATTGTGCGTGACGATAAAAATCGCGCTGGTCGGCATCTTTTTGTTGAGCCAGAGTTCCAACAACTCTCCGCGCAGGTTTTCTGCCGTAAGCACATCCAGCGCGGAAAATGGTTCATCCATGAAGAGCACTTCCGGTTCCACCACCAGAGCCCGTGCGAATCCTACGCGCTGCTTCATGCCGCCTGAAAGTTCTTTAGGGTACGCTGTCTCGAAACCATCCAGACCCACCGTATCCAGTGTGCGTAGCGCCCGCTTGCGCCGCTCCACCGCCGCCACGCCGCGTGCCTCCAGCGGAGCTTCAACATTTTCTAAAACCGTCAGCCAGGGAAACAACGCGAAGCTTTGGAAGACGATCGCCACGTTCGGCACCTGCCCATTCAGTGGCTTGCCGTGCCAGAACAGCGCCCCGGACGACGGCTGTGAAAGCCCGCTCAAAATCCGCAGCAGCGTGGACTTGCCGCAGCCCGACGCGCCCAGTAAAGCGACAATTTTTCCGGGCTCGATGCTGAAGTCCGTCAGCCCCACAACCTGAATGCGCGTTCCATCTGGTTGGGGATACGACTTCTCAATCGCCCGGGCTTCGATAATCGGTTCGCTCGCCAAGAAAATTCTCCATTACTTCTATACACGATTCGCCATCGCCGCGCGAACCGGAGCTTCATATGCTCAGTCGCGCACCGTTTGCGTTTATGAATTGTTGATGAATTTAAGACTTAAACATCAGCGATGCTAACAACAACCCAGACAAAAATCCGCGATTACAGAGTATAGAGACCTACGCCACAGATTCTTCATCTGCCACCGCGACTGGTGTGGGCGGCAGGCGGTCGGTCACCTCGGCAAGACAGGCAAGTTTGGCGGCAAATTCAGCCGTAAACTGTTCCGGCGCCAGACGCCATCTCCAGTTTCCTGCGTGCTCACTGGGCGTGTTCATGCGCGCTTCGCTGCCCAGCCCCAAGACATCCTGCAATGGCACCAGGGCAAACTCAGCCGCAGAAGTCTGCGCCGCGCGCACGAAAGCCCAATGAATTCCATCCTCACAACGGCCAAGATATGCTTCCGCGTTGCTGCATTCGAGCTTGGCCGCTCCTGATTGGAACCAGCCCACAGTCGTGTCGTTGTCGTGCGTTCCGGTGTAGATGACCTTCCCAGCCGCGCGATGCGGCAAATACATGTGGGCGCCTTCGTCGCCGAAACCAAATTGCAGCACGGCCATCCCGGGAATTTGCAGCCGTTCGCGCAAGGCATGCACTTCGGGAGTAATGTAGCCCAAATCTTCCGCGAAAAACGGCAATCCGCCCAGCGCCTCGCGCAGTTTGTGAAAGAGATCGTCTCGCGGACCATCCACCCAACGCCCGTTAATCGCGGTCGGGTCAGCCGCGGGAATCTCCCAGAACTGGTCGAAGCCGCGAAAGTGATCGAGCCGGATGTAGTCGCAGTTCCGCGTCGCCCAGCGCAACCGCTGCACCCACCACTCATAGCCCTGCGCCTTCATCACATCCCACCGATAGAGCGGATTTCCCCAGCGCTGCCCCGTCTTGCTGAAAAAATCCGGAGGCACTCCCGAAACCACTTCCGGTTCAAGATTTTCATTCAGCTGAAAAAAATCGCGATGCGTCCAGACGTCCGCGCTGTCGTAATTCACAAAGATCGCCACGTCGCCCACAATTCGAATCGACCGCGCCGCGCAATACCGCCGCAGCGCCCGCCATTGCTCGTGAAAGGCAAACTGCAACGCGCTGCGGATTTTCAAGTCCGCGTCCAACTCCTTGCCGGCTTGCTCTAACGCTGCGGGTTCGCGACGCGCCATTTCCATTGGCCACTCGTTCCAGCTCGCTAGCTTCTGCCGGGCACGCAACGCGTCGAACAACGCAAAATCCTCGAGCCACCAGCGATTCTCAGAACAAAAGCAGTCGAACCGTTCGCGAGCGTTGCCCGAAGCCGACTTAACAAAATTCCGTCCCGCCTCGAAAAGAAGCGGCATCTTCCGGGCGAAGACCTGATCGTATTCAACCGCACCCTGCTCGGGAGCAAGCTCGGCAATTTTTCCTGAATCGATCCAGCCGTGGTCTGCCAGCCGTTCCAGACTAATCAACAGTGGATTTCCCGCGAAAGCGGAAGTAGAAGAGTAAGGCGAGTTACCGTAACCGAGGGGCCCAAGCGGCAGAACCTGCCAAAGCGACTGCCGGGCCGCGGCCAGCATGTCCACAAATCGATAAGCCGCTGGACCAAAATCACCGATGCCGCCGCGCGAGGGCAGCGACGTGGGATGCAACAGAATTCCTGCGGCTCGCGGAAACGGCATGCAACTGAGGATTACCTCTGAAAAACCTCCGTCAGACTGTCATCCTGAGCAGGCGCCACGCCGCTAAGGATCTGGGTGAGCCGCGCGAAGGATCGCGTTCTTTGTTCTTTGCGATGCATCAATCGTGCGTTTGGCTCGCTCCCGAATGGCCTACTCCCCGGGCTCGCTTCCAGCCCGTGTCAAAGCCTTCATTTCTTCTTGATTGATTTTGATCTTGCCCGACTTCTCCATCTGCTCTCGCAGGCTGGTCACGAACAATCCGAAGAGTTCCTGCTCCTTCGCCTGTAACAGCGTATCCCGAATCTGATCGCGCTTGGCGACAAAGTCCACGTCCGATGGCGCCTGCACTTCAAGCAGAGAAATCACAACGCCATTGGCTCCATTGCTGATCGGGCCGCTGATGTCTCCCGACTTCATGCCGAACACCGCTGAGGCTTGGCCGGCCATCGATCCAATATCTGGAACCTGCCCATCCGGCAAAACGAAATCGCTGGTCTTCACCGTCGCGCCCAGCTCTTTCGCCGCTTTTTTCAGATCGTGCTCTGTTTTGGCGCGGTCGGAAAGTTCCTGCGTTTTTTGCGACAACAGAATGTTCGAACGCTCGTTTTTGAACTGCTCTTCCACTTTCGTCCGGATTTCATCGAACGTCGGCGTCGATTGCGGCTTCACCGCCAGCAGCTGAAAAACCGCGAACCCCCGGGAAGTCGAAGCCATGGCTGGCGGCGATTTTTCTGCCGCTGTAAACACCGCGTCCATGAACTGCGGCGCAGGACCAAGTCCCGGCACCATATCTTTGCGCCCGAAGAAATCGGAACTCACAACCGTGATGCCTTTCGCTGACGCCGCTGCGTCCAGTCCCTGCGTCTTCGCCGCCTGCAGCAAATCCTCCGCCACCTTCTGCGCGGCCTGCTGCACTTTCTGCTGCTTCACGACCGGCTCGATCTGCGCCTTCACCTCGTCGAGCGTCTTCATATGCGCATCCTGCTTATCGTCCAGCCGGATGATGTGGAAGCCGTCCAGCGTTTTCACCGCCCCGCTGATTTTCCCTTTGTCCAGCGCCGAGACCGCCTTCTCAAACTCAGGCCCCATCTGGCTCTTGCTGATCCATCCCAATGACCCACCCACGTTCGAGCTTCCCGGATCTTCTGAAGACTTCTTCGCGACATCTTCGAACTTGGCCCCGCCCTGCAATTGTTTCAGCAGATCATCGGCGCGTTTCTGCGCTTCGCTCACCGCCTTGTCGTCGATCTTTCCATCCGTTCCCGGCAGCGGCATCTTGACCCAGATGTGGCTCACCTTCACCTGCTCGGGCACTCGATACTGGTCGCGATGCTGATCGTAATAGGCCTGCAAATCCTCGCGCGTTACCTCCACCTGAACCTTACCCGGATCGATCGTCGCGTATTTCACCTTGCGTTTTTCCGGAATCGAGTTCGCGTAACTCTTCTGGTGGCTGTCGTAAAACGCCTTCAACTCTTGCTCTGTCGGATGCAGTCCCTTCTGAATGTCATCCTGCTTCAGCACTGCGTAGTCAAACTTCACCTTCGTATTCTGCTTGTCGAATTCTTTCCGGATGGCAGCGTCGCTCACCGACGCTCCACCAGTGATCAGCGCTTGCAGCTTGCCGATCATGATTTCCCTGCCGACCGACGCCTCGAAGGTTGTGGGAGTCAGATTGGCCCTCTGCAGCATTCCTTCATACTCTGTCTCACCGACGAAATTGCCGCCCGGGAAGAAATACATGGAATAGCGCCCGTGCTGCAGTTCATCCTTCACTTCCTGCGGCGACGCCTTCAAACCCATTCGCTGCGCCTCGCTCAAGAGGGCCTGCCGGTCAATCAACTGATCCGCCGCCCGCGGAGTCGCTTGCTGGATCAGGAACGGCATCAGCATCGACGCATTCTGGCCATATTGCTGCGCTTGTTGTTGCGCCATCTGCTTTGCCTCGTCGCGCACTTGTTCGGCGGTAATATCTTCTCCGCTCACCTTGGCCACAACGCCCGGCTTGCTTATAGCATCGTTGCTGCCGATGCCGGGAACGAATGCGATTACCATAGCTGCGCAAATCAGCAGCAGCAGTCCGCTCAGCACAATTTTCTTGAACGGCCCTTCAGTTTGCAGGAATCGGATCATCTTCTTATCACTCCAGAAATGTCACGGCGGAATCTCTGATTATAAACTACGTGTGCTTGGATGATCTTAACGCAGAATTAGCCCACTACCTGCTGTCATCCTGAGCGAGGATTTTGCTTCGCGAATGCGAAGCAAAACCGCAGTCGAAGGATCCCTAATCGCTTCGGCGGTTGAAGGCGCCACGAGGAATTTCAACCTCGGCAGACTGCGCTACATCTCACAGCCAATATCACCGCACGAATCCTCCAAAATCACCTATTGAAACGTATCAATAGACGTGTTATCCCTCTTACGTCCCCAGCAAGGAACGACGAAAATATGACATCTCTAAGATTGCCAGCTCCCCTCGGGCGCACTCTCGCACAACTTCTCGTAACTTTGTTTCTCGGCTCGCAACTCTTTTTCGCCGCAGCTGCGAACCCGGCCGCAAGCGCGCCCCCGCAGGAGGCATCGCAGCCCGAGAGACTTCCCCTCCGCGATCATTGGGCCCTCCAGTCCTCCGCCAAAGTCGACGCACGGGGCGAGACCATCTCCACGCCCACCTTTGTCCCGCAGGGATGGCACGATGCCACCGTTCCCTCGACAGTCGTCGCGGCTCTTGTGAAGGATGCAACTCTTCCCGACCCCTTTTTCGCCAACAACCTGCGCCAGTTCCCCGGCATGAATTACGGCGTCGGCAAGAATTTCTCGAACATCGCGATGGCACACGACAGCCCCTACGCCGTCTCCTGGTGGTACCGCAAACAGTTCATCGTTCCCGCTTCCTACGCCGGCAAGACCGTGTGGCTGAATTTCAAAGGCATCAACTACCGCGCCAACCTGTGGCTCAACGGAAAGCAGATTGCGAACTCCAATCAGGTCGCCGGAGCCTGGCGCACCTACGAATTCAGCGTCGCCGAATTCTTGAAGGCGGGAGCCGAAAACGTTCTCGCGGTTCAGGTCTTCGCTCCCACCGAAAAAGATCTCGCCATTACCTTCGTCGATTGGAATCCCGCACCTCCCGACAAAAACATGGGCCTGTGGCGCGAAGTCTATCTCACTACAAGCGGTCCGGTTGCGATCCGCTATCCCACGGTTGTGTCGAAGTTAAGTTCGCCCAGCAATGATTCTGTTCAACTCACTGTCACCGCGCAAGTGAAGAATGCTGCAAGCCATCCGATCAAAGGCACATTAAAAGGTCAGATCGAAAACATCATGTTCGAGCAGAAAGTCGAACTTGCTGCAAACGAGTCGAAAGACGTCACGTTCACATCCGCTCAGTTCTCTCAGCTTGCCCTCTCTCATTCTCGCCTGTGGTGGCCCGCACAAATGGGCAAACCAGACCTTTATTCGCTCAACATGGAATTCGACGTTGACGGCGCAACCAGCGATCGTTCAGAAACCGAGTTCGGGATTCGCGAAGTCACTTCGGAAATAAATGCCACCGGCGGACGCGCCTTCCACGTCAACGGCAAGAACATTCTCATTCGCGGTGGCGGCTGGACCCCCGACATGATGCTCCGCGAAGATTCACAGCGCTTACACGACGAGTTCCGCTACGTGAAAGACATGGGACTGAACACCGTCCGCCTCGAAGGCAAGCTAGAGACGCAAGAATTTTTCGACATCGCGGACCGCGAAGGCATCCTCGTAATGGCCGGCTGGTGCTGCTGCGATTTTTGGGAACAATGGCCGCACTGGCAGCCGCAGGATTTTGAAATTGCCCAACAATCTCTGCGCGATCAAATCTACCGCCTGCGCAGCCATCCCAGCCTTATCCTGTGGCTGAACGGCAGCGACAATCCTCCGCCCGCGAATGTCGAGCAGATGTACCTGAGCATTGAAAAGGAGCTTCTGTGGCCGAATCCCGTCGTCTCCTCGGCCACCGGCAGGCCTACGTCGGTCACCGGAGACAGCGGTGTCAAAATGACGGGACCCTACGAGTATGTAGCTCCCAGCTATTGGGAGCAAGACACTCTCACCGGTCAACCTCGTCGCAAAAAATGCAACATCGGCGGATGCGGCGGTGCCTACGGCTTCAACACCGAAACCAGCATGGGACCTGCTGTTCCGCCCATCGAAAGCGTTCGCGCTATGGTTGGGAAAGATCATCTCTGGCCCATCGACGACGTGTGGAACTTTCATGCCGGCGGCGGAGAATTCAAAGACATCCACGTCTTTAGCAACGCCCTTGCCAATCGCTACGGCAAATCGAACAGCGTGGAAGACTTTGCCTTCAAATCGCAACTGCAAGCCTACGAAGGCGTGCGCGCCATGTATGAAGCCTACAGCCGCAACAAATATCAATCGACCGGCGTTATTCAGTGGATGCTGAACAATGCCTGGCCCTCCATGATCTGGCATTTATACGACTACTACCTGCGCCCCGGCGGCGGCTACTTCGGCGCTAAGCGCGCGATGGAGGCTCTGCATCCCGTCTATGGTTACGACGATCATTCGATCTGGCTGGTTAGCAGTCAGTATGAAGACGTCAAAGGCCTGAAACTCACAACTAAGATTTACAACCTCGACATGACCGAGAAATTCTCCCACGAGGTCGCTGTCGACGCTCCCGCCGACAGCACCACGAAAATCTTCACGCTACCTCAATCGCAAGATCTGAGTTCCGTCTATTTCTTAGTCCTTCGCCTTGCGAACTCAACTGGCAAAATCGTCGGTTCAAATTTTTACTGGCTCTCGTCCAAGCCCGAGACTATCGACTGGTCGAAGTCTAAGTGGTGGATGACGCCAACCCGTTCCTTCGCCGATTACACGAAGCTCACGCAACTACCCAAGGTAAAACTTAAAGTTACAGAGCAGACCGAGCGCAAAGGTGAGGACGCGATTACAAGCGTGACGTTGGAAAATCCCAGCCAGTCGCTGGCCTTCTTCGTTCGTCTGCAGGTGAAGCGGAAAGGCAATGGCGACGAGATTCTGCCCGTTGTCTGGGAGGACAATTACATCTCCCTACTGCCTGGTGAGAAGCGAGAAGTTACTGTAACCTATCGCTCCGCCGAACTTGGAACAGAAAAACCGGAAGTAGAGGTCAGCGGCTGGAACGTAGAGTAGACGAGGGCACAAGCACTAGGAGGGATGAACTAAGACGAGCGAGGCAATACGCCGAAGGCTATTCTTCCGCGGCTCTCTTCAAATTCTCCAGTCCAGCCTCGAAGTGCTTGCCCATCATTCGATCCATGTTCATGAAGACGCTCATCACCTTCATTAGGTAGACGTTCGTGCCTCGCATGGTCCACGTCGCACGGGCTTGGTTGCCGCAAAGGCGAGCACCGCCCCAATCAGAACGGCCACAATGATGAGAGATTTCAAGATCATGCGCAACCGGGAAAATAGTCTCTCACTCGCCTCTACTCCAACGACTTCGGATCGGACAAGTTCTTGGGCGACTTCCTATCCAGCAACGTGACCAGGTCTTTCGCGCACGCCGGCACCGAAACTTTGTGTTCCAGGATAATGTCCCTTGCGTCCAACTTCCTCCCGTATAATTTCTCGTTGGCGTTTCCATCCGACCGCAAGGTCGATCCTTCCAAGGACACACCCGCAAACAATCCCTTGTTGCGGGAGTAGGAAAGAATCTCGGCATTCATCACGACATCGGTGGCGCTTTCGGCAGTGCGGCCTTTCGGGCCGGCTGCGGCAGAAGCGTCCGCTCCCAGCTTCACTTTGCTCGAGAGCAGCGACCGGGCTCCCTTTGGGTTCATCACCAGCAAAACAAAATCTGTCGCTTGGCCGCCGATCTGAAAGCCAATGCTCACTCCTTCCAGCGCATACAGCGCTGGAGGTCCCCACGGCCCCCTATAGTGCTCTCCGCCGCGGCACACCATAATCCCGCGTCCGTAGCTCCCGCCTACGCCAAATGCTCCTTTTTTTACCGAAGGCAGAATCACCAAGCACTCCGCTTTATCCAGCAAATCCTGCGGAATGTCGTCCGGAATATTCAGGATCTCCTTCATCACCACGCCCGCATCATGCACCCGATCTTCTTCCTTCTCATCATTCACCGCAAACGCAGGTGCGCACAGGCACAATGTCAGAAAACAGGCTGTGATCGTCTTCATTTTCATCTCCATGTAATGTGGGCTTCCTTTCCCCTTTGTGCCGCTTGCGACCCAACATCTTAAACCGTTCTTACCGCACTGGTCCTCAGAATCGGAGCCCGGTTACCGCAAGCATAACCTTCGCGGAAACGTGGGAGCGTTTCTGATGATTAACCAAATGTCATGACCAAACGGGTGCTCCTTTTGTAACTTGGCACTCGGCTCGAAACCCCTCTACAGTCAAAGAATTGGCGAACGGCCATTCACCCTTCGGCACCCGGCGTGCATCTAATGGTTAGGAGTACCCTCTGGCCATGGGTGAGAGTGAAAAATTTGGATGGTTCCGGCATGAAGTACACGCGTCTCAAGATGCCTCGGCTGCTGGGTGCGCTGGTTGCAGCCTTGGTCTGCGTGTCTCCCGCCGCGGCCCAATCCGGCTCCTACACCCCATACGCCGCCACTGCCGCCTATCCAACCGCCGCAGTTTCTGACGATTCTCAAGGCAGTCTTCTCACGATTCACAAACGCGTCGACGAGGTAAACGTCCTTTTCATCGCCACTGACAAGCACGGCAAGTTTGTCCGCGATCTCAACCAGAACGACTTTGCCATCCTCGACGATCACAAGCCGCCGCAATCGATCCTTAACTTCCGCCGCGAGACCGATCTTCCTTTGCACCTCGGTCTGCTAATCGATGTCAGCGGTTCGGTCCATGGACGTTTCGATTTCGAACAGAATGCGGCCATCAGTTTCCTGCAACACTCCATACGAGCCAGTTTCGACAAGGCCTACATCGTTGGCTTCAATACGCACCTGCAGATGAGCCAGGATTTCACCGACAACGTTCAACTGCTCTCCGCCGGAGTACATAACCTACAAGATGGCGGCGGCACCGCCCTTTTCGATGCGGTTTACAAGACCTGTCACGACAAGCTGCTGAAAGATAAATCCGAGCATCCCGTCCGCAAGGCCATCATCATTCTCAGCGACGGCGAGGACAATCAAAGTGAAGTCAGCAAAGCGCAGGCCATCGAGATGGCGCAACGCGCTGAGGTCATCATCTACGCCATTTCTACCGACGACAGCGGCCTGATCCTCCGCGGCGACAAAACTCTCGAACAACTTGCCGAAGCCACCGGCGGCCGCGCCTTTTTCCCGTTCAAGATGAAAGACATCACTCACTCCTTCGCCGCCATCGAAGACGAACTCCGCAGCCAGTATGTCGTCTCCTATAAGCCGGCCGACTTCGACGCCGACGGCCGCTACCGCTCCATCGAAATCTCCGCCAACAAGAAAGACCTCCAAGTCCGCGCCCGCAAAGGCTACTTCGCGCCTCAGCAATAGCTCAGGAAATTGATCAGCGGCATTCGTATCTATCTTCTGGTTGCGGCCGCCTTCGTCTTCACTACGGGGTCGGGTTGAGCGCACCTCTGCAGCTCCTGTTGAAGGCCCTGGCGAATGATGTCGGTATTCCGCTCATAGGCATCTTTCAGTTGCGACAGTACGGGTTCGGTGAGATCCGCGGCGGGAAGGAACGGCTCAGCGTTGGCGCGCTGGCAGGCTTCGTTCAGCAGCGGATATTCATTGGCGAGAATGCTATCGAGGGTCGCATCGTCCCAATGAGTTACCGCGAGGCTTCCGTCTTCGGTGGGAGAAAGTCGAACTCCGAATGTGTCGAGCCTGCGGATCGACGCGACTTCCGGTACTCCTTCCAGAGTAGTAATGCGCATGGCTACGCGGCGCGCGTCATTCTCGTCGGCGGCCATCGCCACCACGCAATCTCCGTTGGTAAGGCGCAGGATATAAATCATGGGCGACTCCGCGGAAGGCATTGAGAAATCGTTCCCAAAAAGCTCGGCCCGTCCTTATGATGCTCCAGAAAATCGCGCTGTTGTGATTAACCAGTAAGGCTCATGAAAGTTGCGGGATCAAAAGAGGAAAAAGCCGGAAGCGGGAGCTTCCGGCTAGCAAAACAAGGAATCGGCTATCCCAATTTTTCTCCAATCGACTTCGCCTGCGTGAAGAGATACAGGTAATCCGGGCCGCCGGACTTGGAATCCGTCCCTGACATGTTGAAGCCGCCGAAAGGATGCGCGCCGACCATTGCCCCGGTGCACTTGCGATTGATATAGAGATTGCCAACGTGGAAGTCGCGAATGGCGCGGTCGATCTTGTCGCGCGACTTAGTGTAGATAGCGCCGGTGAGGCCGAACTCGGTGTCGTTGGCGATTTCAAGCGCATTGTCGAATCCATGGGCTTTAATCACCGAGAGCACGGGGCCGAAGATTTCTTCCTGTTCGAGTCTTGACCGGGCCGGAATGTCGGCGAAGACTGTGGGACGGATGTAATAGCCCTCTCCAGCTTCGTTGGCGCGCTCGCCTCCTGTAAGCAGGCGTCCATCTTTCTTGCCCTGCTCGATGTATTCGAGGATGGTCTTCATTGAGCCTTCGTTTATCACTGCGCCCATGCCGGTGTTTTCAGCGGGATCGCCGATCGTAATTTTTTCTACGCGCGCTTTGAGCTGATCGAGAAATTTGTCGTAGATGCGGTCGTCGACGATGGCGCGAGAGCAGGCTGAGCACTTCTGGCCCTGGAAGCCGAATGCGGCCTGCGCGACACCTTCGACGGCGGAGTCGATATCAGCATCGGCATCGACGATGATGGCATCCTTGCCGCCCATTTCGAGGATGGTGCGCTTGATCCAGAGCTGGCCGGGAGCCTGCGTGGCGGCGGTGTGGTTGATGTGCAATCCCACTTCGCGGGATCCGGTGAAAGCAATGTAGCGAGTGTTGGGATGCGCGACCACGGCGTCGCCGAAGCTGGCGCCTGCGCCGGGGCAGAAGTTTACAACTCCTTCGGGCATGCCGGCTTCTTCGAGCAGTTCGACGAACTTTGCGGCGATGGTGGGAGAATCGCTCGAAGGCTTCAGGATAACGGTGTTGCCGCTGACGATCGAGGCCAGGGTCAGGCCGGCCATGATGGCGCAGGCAAAGTTCCACGGCGGAATGACCGCACCCACGCCGAGCGGGATGTACATGAGCGAATCGCGCTCGCCCGGAAGTTGCACCGGCGCCACGGCTTTCGCCAGACGCAAGGCTTCGCGCGCATAAAATTCGCAGAAGTCGATAGTCTCAGAGATATCAGCATCGGCCTCGCCCCAGTTCTTGCTGACTTCGAAAACCAGCCAGGCCATGTACTCCATTTTGCGCTGGCGCAGCAGATCGGCGGCGCGAAACAACAATCCGGCGCGCTCTTCGATGGAGGTGCGGCTCCACGGACCAAACGCGTTCAGAGCAGCATTCATCGCAGGCTGGACGTGTTCTTTGCCGGCTTTCTGGTGGACGCCGACAATCTGCGAGGGGCGCGAGGGATTCAGCGACTTGATCTTATCCGCAGTTTTGACACGCTCACCGCCGATGATGAGATCGTACTCTCGCCCGAGTTGGCCGCGAACGCGCTCGATGGCGGCGCGCATTTTGCGGGCGTTATCTTCTTTGGTGAAATCGAAAAAGGGTTCGTTGATGAAGGGGCCTTGGTGCGCGGATGCGCGCGGGCGGAGGGGGAGTTCGGCGATTGCCATGGTTGCACCTCGCGGACGAAATCAGTAACGGAATTCTCTCAGTGCCAAACGCCTCATTTTAGCACCGCAAGAAGCGAGCGTTTTCGGCCAGCTCCCAAATTCCGCTTTGGACCGATTCATGGTAGTATCGCGCGCGATTACCATGAGCAGGCAACCGCTCATTATCTGGACTGTGGTCAAGGTGGCGACTGCCGTTCTCTTCGTCGGCTGGTGCGCGCTGCATCTTCGCAGATTTGATCCCTACCTTGGCGTGTCACTGCCTAGCTGGAGCCGTATCCCGGGCGTAATTTTTATGATCGCGGGGGGCGTGATGATTTTGACATGCGGGGGGATTCTGAGTACTCGGGGCATCTTCTCGATGCCGGGAAAGCGGCTGCTTCCTAGAGAGTTCGTGGCGTTCGGGCCATTTCGCCATGTACGCAATCCTATGTCCCTGGGCTTCGTAATTCTGATGCTAGGGCTTGGATTGTACGCGTCTTCCGTTTCCGTATTGCTGTTCGCTCTGGCATTGTTTCTCTTTCTGCACCTGATTGTCGTATACGTAGAAGAACCCGGTCTGGAAAAGCGGTTCGGAGAGAGTTATCGGGAGTACAAAAGGTCCGTGCGGCGATGGCTGCCGAAGGTTGGTGGCAGCAGATGAACGGGCGGGGCTGGGGGATTGATCTGGCTGCTGTCTGACTGCCGGCTGGCCCTTTCACTCATTGGGCTGGCCGATGTTTCTGATCGTCACAGTTCTGATGCGATTCTTCGATTCAATAGCCTTGCGCTCGCCTTTTGGGGTCAGCTTAAATCTTTCAAAGTAGACCCCATTGGCACCCGTCAGCCGCTCACCGCGGATAATGCCCTTGGCGATTAGCCCCTCGGTGGTGGCGCGTACGTCCTCGAAGGCCTTTTCGGCCTCTTCGCCCTCCGCGCCCGGATTCAATCGCGTGGCCAGAGAATACGTACTATAGCTGCCGTCAGAAACTTCATACAATGCGGCCAGCACGGCTTCTTCCTTTTCGTCAAATTCAGCCGATCCAACCTTAATCACTTCGTTACGTGCCATCTCTTGCTCCTTTCTAGAATTTCAACAAGAACCTCCCTCCGATTATTGCGCCTATCTCCGCCGCGATGCAACGCGGCCCCGCTGGATGGAGCAGGTGGTAGACTCGAACGTTTCCACAAAAAGGACAGTCCTGGCGAGCACAAGGTGACCTCATGGAAATCAAACGAGTAGGAGTAGTTGGCGCTGGAACAATGGGCAACGGCATCGCCCACGTCTTTGCGCGCAGCGGGTACTCGGTTGTGTTGTGCGACGTGGAGCAACGCTTCCTCGACCGCGGGATCGCCGCCATCACGAAAAATCTAGATCGCGAGGTCGCGAAGAACAAGATCTCGGCTGAAGATAAGGCGTCCGCGTTGAAGAACATTGAGACTGTGACCGAACGTGCGCGGCTCACCGAGTGCGATTTCATCGTGGAAGCGGCGACGGAGAAATTCGAAATCAAGACGGAAATTTTTCGCGATCTCGCCCGGCTCGCGCGGCCCGAAGTGATCCTGGCGTCGAATACCTCGTCGATTTCGATCACGAAACTTGCGGCGCAGACCAACCGTCCGGAAAAAGTGATTGGGATGCACTTCTTCAATCCCGTTCCCGTGATGAAGCTGGTCGAAGTGATTCGTGGGCTGGCAACGTCTGAGGAAACTTTTTCGTCGGTGCGCGACCTGGCGGTGAAGCTCGATAAAACCCCGGTCGAAGTAAACGATGCACCGGGATTTGTTTCGAACCGCGTGCTGATGCCGCTGCTGAACGAAGCGATGTATGCGGTGATGGAGGGCGTCGCGACAGCGGAGGCGGTCGATGAGGTGTTTAAGTTGGGGATGGCTCATCCCATGGGGCCACTGACCCTGGCGGATTTTATCGGACTCGATGTGTGCCTCGATATCATGCGGGTGATGCAGGAGGGGTTGGGCGATCCGAAGTATCGGCCCTGTCCGTTGCTGATCAAGATGGTGGATGCGGGGTGGTTGGGAAGGAAGAGCGGGCGGGGATTTTATCAGTATTGAGATTTTAGAGTAGCTAGTACCCAGTACCCGGTGAAACCCGCGACACTCATGACTACTGAGATAGTTTCGTCGGCTAGCCGAAGCGATTGGCCGTTTTACATGCTGGCCGCGCTGGCCGGCATCGGAACGGGGTGGGTTGACGTCGTCATCAACGATCTGCTCTTTACGGCTTTGCTGGTGCTGGCGGCGTGCATGCTGCTGGGGTTGCTGCGGCCGCGCTGGCCGTGGCGGTGGGTGGCCGCCGTGGTGATTTTTATTCCTGCCGCCGAACTGGCCTCCTATCTGATTTTGACAGTGAAGCCCACGCGAGGACAGATTTATGGCTCATTCCTGACCGCACTGCCGGGAACAGCGGGCGCGTATGGTGGGGCAGTGATGCGGCGTGCGATTGAGAATCTGTGGCAGAGGAAGTAAACGAACGATGGTTAGTGGCTAGTGGTTAGTAAGAATCTCAGAACAGGAACTGACGACTAGCCACCAATCACTGACCACTGTTCTTAGGTCCCGGATAACTAGAAAGTCACTCCTAATCCACAGTGCGGTCGCGTATGCTCCGTGCATGTGTGTGATGGTGTCGATGCTGGCCAGCGGCAGCAAGGGCAATTGCGCCTTTGTGGCCAGCGCGCGCACCAAGATTCTGGTCGATGCCGGCATTTCCTGTCGCGAAACCTTCAAGCGAATGAAGTCGCTGGGAGAAGATCCGCAATCGCTCTCGGCGATCCTGATCACCCATGAGCATTCCGATCATGTTTACGGATTGGCAACGCTGGCTAAGAAGCTGCGCATCCCAATTTTTATGACGGGAGCGACACATGCGGCCTGGGCGCGGGCCCTGCGCAGCGAGAATGGCGAGCGGCCGCAACTGGAAAAACTGGAGCGTTTCGAATCGGGTCGCCGTTTTCAGATTGGCGATATCGAAGTGCAGCCGTTTACCATTCCGCACGACGCCGCCGATCCGGTGGGTTTCACTTTCCGCATTGAAGGTACAAAAGTGAGCGTGGCCACCGATCTTGGTTACTTGCCAGCCAATGTCCGTGACCACCTGCGCGGCTCAGACGTGCTGGTGATGGAGTCGAATCACGATGTCGAAATGCTGCGGGTGGGGTCTTATCCCTGGGCGGTGAAGCAGCGGGTGGCGAGTAACGTCGGCCATCTTTCGAACGAAAAACTCGCACATTTCTTCACCAGCGACTATGATAATAGTGCAGCCTTTGTCGTGCTGGCGCATCTCTCTGAACAGAACAATCATCCGGAAATTGCGCGGAGAGAGGCGGAAAAGGCCCTGGGGCTGCGGGGCGGTCTGTTTCAGAACCGTGTGCTGGTGGCGGTGCAGTCGGAAGTTTTGCCGCCGATTCGACTGTAGTAACTTATGAGTCAGCAGTGCACCGATCCCATTGTAGGAAAAATTCTGGCGGGCTGGCGTTATGACATCTCCGGCCTGGCGCCCGAAATGCGCGGCGACTACGAAGGTCACTTCGCGGGTTGCGAGTTTTGCCGCAGCCGGCAGCGCATGCATCGCATCATCGATGTAGGGCTGATCGCGCTGGCGTCGGTTTCAGGCGGCGTTTTTCTGCTTGCCTTTGGAGTGGTGCGGCACTTCGGCCCGCGGCACGCCTTCTGGCTCGAGATTGCGGCACTGGCGGGCTTTGCGCTTTCGGCGCTGATCTGGCTGGTGGTGGCCGTCGCCACGCCGGCGCCAGTCACGGTGCTCGATGCGGCGAAGCAAGGTGCGCGCCGGGTACACGACCGTTTGCCACAGGAGATCCGGGAACGCCTGCCGGAAGAACTTCGCATGAAGATCACGGGGACCTAGCGGTGACTGAGCTAATCCTAATTGATTTAGTGACTGCCCGCGCAGTATCTCGAATTGTCGCTGTCGTGCTGTTGGGTGTGATGGTGGCCGCGACGGCAGGGCCGATTTGCCTGTCCCCGGTTCTTCGGTATTCTAACGCGCATTCTTCGATGGCGGGCTGTCAGCATGCCCCTATCCCGTCGCGTCCTCAACCTGCCGACTATCGTTGCTGCATAAGCCGTCATCCCGTCGGCTTGGCGGCGAAGGTCTCTTCCCCGTTCCCCGTAATGCAGCCGGTTCAAGCTAGTTTTTGTCCAGTATCTGTTGCTGTGGCGTGCAACGCCTTTCCAGTTGTGGCCGTCTCTCCCGGTTCCCCACCCGGCGTTGTGACTCTTAGAATCTAGTCCTCCTTTTATTCTCTCTCGTCTGTAGGTCGGCGGAGTGCGCTCGTGAAGCGTACGCCGCGAGATCGTGATTTTTTTCCATTTTTTTTTGATTTTCATGTGAGGGCTTCGTGTCGAAAACCAGGTTGCAGTCGATCTTTGTATCTTTGATTTTAGTTGGCGCGGTCATGCCGTTTGCTTTTTCGCAGGACGCTCCTACGAACGGGATGGAGAGTGGAATGCCGATGGGGATGGGGATGCAGATGCAGATGCAGATGGACAGTCAGACAGTTTCAGATTTGCCCTCACCACACGCCGGGTCGGGAACTGCGTGGGAACCGGCGTCGGTGCCGGCACACGAGTGGATGTGGATGCGTGGCGGCTGGGAAGTGATGGCGCATGGAGTGATCTTCACCGACTACAACCAACAGGGTGGACCGCGTGGCGAAGGCAAAGCCGAGTCGGTGAATTCGGGAATGCTGATGGAGCAGCACAAGCTGGGCACGGGAACAATTTTGCTGCGGCAGATGTTTTCGGCGGAATCGCTGACCTCGCCGCATCCCGGCTTCCCGGAATTGTTTCAGACGGGAGAGACATACCACGGAGAGTCGCTGGTCGATCATCAGCATCCGCACAATGTGTTTGCCGAGCTTTCGGCCTTGTACATGCTGCCGCTCTCGGAAAAAATTTCCTGGGAGTTGTACGGTGGACCTTCGGCGGAGCCGCCACTCGGGCCGGTCACCTACATTCATCGCACGTCGGCTTCGGAACTGCCGCTGGCGCCGCTGGGTCATCACTTGCAGGATTCGACGCATACCAGCTTTGGCGTGGTTACGACAGGATTTGTGATCAAGCGCGTCAAGCTGGAGAGTTCTGCATTCAACGGGCGCGAGCCGAATGAAGAGCGCTGGAGCATTCAACCGGCCGCACTCGATTCGTGGTCGGGAAGAGCGAGCATAGCGCCGGCGCGCGACTGGACGGCGCAGTACAGTGTGGGACGGCTGGAGCATCCCGAGGCGCTCGAACCGGGCAGCCAGTGGCGGCAGACCGCATCAGTTGAATACGATCGTCCGCTGCCAGAGGGTAATTGGGCAACGTCGCTGGTGTGGGGACGGGTGCATAAAATCGCAACCGGCACAAATCTGAATGGCTACCTCCTCGAATCGACGCTGATCTTTCTGCGGCGCGATTACGCGTTCACGCGATTAGAGTTGGTTGATAAGGATGAATTGTTTCCGCAGGCAGCGGTGCATCCGGCTTACCGGATCGGGGCATATACCTTCGGCGGGACGCGTGACTTGATTCAGAATCACGCGTGGCAGCTTGGAATGGGCGCGGATGTAACGGTCTATTCGAAGCCCGCGGCGCTGGATGCAGCATATGGAAATTATCCTGTATCGTTCCAGATTTTTCTTCGAATGCGGTCAGGGCTGCTGAGAAGCGAACATCAGCACTAGCGGTGGAGATCGCACACCTGCAACAACAAATACAATTTCTGATTGTTGATTGCTGAGTGAAACTTGAAGAGGCGGAACTGCCAATCAACAATCAACAATCAACAATCAGCAATCAAGAATTAAGAATTAAGAATTGATTCGCCTGAACTATTGCTTAGACGGATTCGGATTGTAAGATTCGCGGTTACTCCTCCTCGAACTGCGGCAGAATGGAAACAATGAGGAGAACCGTCAGACGTTTGCGAGTGGTCCAATGGACCATGCTGAGCAGTATTCTGCTCTATGCGGTCGTGGGGAAGATCATAAGTTTCGGAGCGCACCCCGCGGTCTCATCGCTAAGCTATGTTTTTACCACAGCCGGCGTGGCTCTGGTTGGCGTGATCTTCGTAGTGAGACGCACCTTGGTCTTGCGCCCCGCGGAAGATCTGGCCGCTCGTCCCGATGATTCCATCAGCTTAAGCCATTGGAAGACCGGCTACATCGCAACCTATGTGCTGTGTGAGACGCTCGCATTGCTTGGCTTGGTTCTCCGTTTTCTCGGCTTCACCTTTCGGCAAAGCCTGCCGTTCTATGTCGTCGGCTTTGTGCTGCTTTTCTTCTTCGGACCCCGCGAACCCATCAGCGCCTAAATGTCCGCCTCCGATATTATGGTTTCTTACAAGGGATTCAGATTGAGGTGGAAGCATGTCCATTAACGGGCCGGAAGAATTAGCCGGAATGCGGGCTGCAGGAGCTGTAGTTTGTTTGATGCTGAGCGCGATGAAGAGCGCTGTGCGCCCCGGAATTACCACCGCCGAACTCGATGAAGTGGGCGCGGGAGTGATGCGACAGCATGGAGCTCGCTCGGCTCCCACGCTGGTGTATGGATTTCCGGGAGTGAATTGCATCAGCGTCAACGAAGAGGCCGTTCATGGCATTCCGGGCACGCGCGCGCTGCGCGAGGGCGACCTGGTAAAGCTTGACGTCACGGTCGAGAAAAACGGATTCATGGCGGATGCTGCCGTGACCGTTCCAGTGGGCGAAGTGAGCGAAGAGCGGCGGCGGCTCGCGGAGTGCGCCGAACGTGCCTTCGCCAAGGCCATGCTGGTGGCGCGAGCCGGCTTTCGAGTTTCGGAAATTGGACGAGCGGTGGAGCGCGAAGTGAGGCGCAGCGGATTCTCCGTCATTCGCGATCTGGGCGGGCATGGCATTGGGCACACGATTCACGAAGAGCCGCGCGTGCCAAACTTCGCCGATCCGGAGGCGAACCAGATTCTTACCGAAGGTCTGGTCATTACCGTCGAGCCGATTATCGCGGCCGGCTCAGGACGATCGTTTGTGGCGCCGGATAAGTGGACAATCATCACGTCCGATCGCAGCGCATCAGCGCACTACGAGCATACGCTGGTGATCACGAAGGGCGCGCCAATGCTGCTGACGGCTGCTTAGCTTTCACGTACAACCAACGCGACTTGCGCAGGTTCAGTTGCCCATCTTCTTGATTGCGCCGAGCGGCGTCTGCAGCGTTCCATCATTGTTCACGTCAAACCCATAGGAGAATGGCGTGAACGAGCCGGCCTTGTAGAGAACGATCTGGCTGCCGCTGCTCCAGCACTCGAATTCCATGGGACCGCCGAGGCCTTCGCTCACCGTTGCCTTGCCTGATCGGAAAACCACCGTCATCCCGCCCATCCCTGAGACATGCTCCCACCGGCCTTCATACTTTCCGGCGCAGCTTGCCAGTCCGGGCTTGGGAGCTTGGCCCGCTTGCCGGATGCTGGGCGGGGCCGCAGTTGATGCTCGCAAATTCTCTGGGCCTGTCTCAACCGTGTTTTCGTCCGCGAAGCCAACCGTGTAACGGTTCAGGCTCTGCCCAACGATCTTCCCTTCCATCCAGCGGCCGTTGACCAGGACCTGCACTTTATCGCGAAGATCCCATTGGCCGACTGCGTGGTCCTCGGCTGTGAGATTTCCTAGCCGCCGCACTTCGACCGGCCAGCTTTTCGAAACCTCAATTCCGTTATCGAGTCGCACGTAGTAAGAATTACCTCTCACCTGCAGCACTCTTGCTTCTTGCCATCCGGAACTGAGGACGCGAACTGTGTCTCCGACTTTGAATCCGCCCGCTCCGGGCTGCGATGCACCAGTCTGCGATATTCCGCTTGACGACGGCGGCTGCGAATTGGCCGCAGTTCCAGATCCCGAGGTGTTGCCGCTTGCCGCACGCGCCTTAAACGGAGAAGGCGCCGGCGGGATCTCACCGCGATGCGGGTCAGCTTGTGCTTCAGTTGGAGTTTGCGCGTGGCATTTCGCAGGAAGCAATGCCGCTAGTTGAACGCGCAGAGCTTCCCCTCGCCGGTAAGCTTGCCCATGTTTGTAGTTCTGGTAATCGCATGCGCCTGTCGTATCGTTGCAGGAAAAAACTTTGAAGCTTTGGCCGTCGTTGCAGACGTAAACAACATTTGTCTGTAGCGCTGGCGTTTGGGCGACGGCGCTGGCCAGGGTTACAATCGCAAACAGACTCATGGAGAAGAATGCGCGCATTCGATCGGGCTCCGTTCTTTGAGCGTTAGTTGGGCACAAGTCATGATCTTGCACCACAGTTCCTGCGATATCTGATTCGCAGCGCGGCGCGGCATAACACAAGCGTTTTCTACGCTTTGATATGGCAGCTTGCCATGCCTCGCTTCTCCAGATACTGCTGATGGTAGTCTTCGGCGGGAAAGAAAGTTACTGCGGGAACGATCTGGGTCACGATCGGTTTCGAATACCGGTGCGCCTTCTCCAGTGATTCTTTCGAGGCTTCTGCCGCTTTTTGTTGCTCCGGCGTATGGAAGAAGATGGCGGAGCGGTATTGCGTGCCCCAGTCCGGGCCCTGACGGTTCAGTTGCGTCGGGTCGTGGTTCTCCCAGAAAACTTTCAGCAGGTCGGCATACTTTACCTGTGCGGGGTCGAACTCGACCTCTACGGCTTCCGCGTGACCCGTGCGGTCCGTACAGACTTCTTTATAGGTTGGGTTGTCGGTTTGTCCGCCGATGTAGCCGACGCGCGTAGACTTCACTCCCGGCAGCGCCCGGAAAGTGGCTTCGACTCCCCAGAAACATCCTGCTGCAAATGTAGCTTTTTCCATCTTGTCCTCAGCTGGTTCGGATTCTGACTTCTCGAATTCGGGAACCAAGTTTCTATTAGATGACGAAAGCGCCGGAAAGTCACGCGCCGGGCACGAAGGCATCGGCCCGCGCTTGACGAGCGGCTCAAGGCAGATGGCGAGCTTCCCCGCACCCCCGCACCAAATTCTCCGGTGTCCACTGGCCTGATCGGGCGATTGACTGCGCGGGCGATTCATTATAAAGTCCGGCCAAGGTTGTCGCAGTCATGTTCCCAGGAGATCTTGTGGTTCTAAAGCCCAGCCGCGCCCGAAGTGTGCAGAAATTTGTCACATTTCTGCTATTGGCGCTGGCAACGGCGCAGGCAGCGCTGGCGGTTGCGAATTTCAGCCCGCAACGGAGGGTTGGCTACAACACCGGGGACCAATGGGAGCCCGCGCTGGCGGCGGATACTCATGGCCATATCTATATTCTCTTCCCGCAGTATGGCGCAGTAAGCGGCTGCCCGGCCTGCACCGCTCCTACGATTGCTCTGATGGTGAGCAACGACAACGGAATTTCATGGCAAGCGGCTCATCCGCTAACGCCTTCTTCAACGGGACAATTTGATCCGCAGATTATGGTCGATCCGGTCGACCACCAGACGGTTTATGCCTCCTGGCTGCAAAACAACAAGCGTGACGTAATGGTGGCGAGGTCGCAGGATTTTGGGCGCTCCTGGTATTTTGCGGTTGCCGAGCGCGCGGCCGACGATGCGGACAAGCCGGTGCTCGCGGTCCACGGCGCCGATGTATACGTGGGATTCAATCACGATGAGAAATTTCTGGTGGCAGCGTCGCATGACTACGCCCAGAACTTTTCTTCTTCGGTGACGGTGAATCCGAGTGCGGGGCCGGGGTGGTCGCTGGCGGGTGGCGCCACAGTGGATACCAGCGGCGATGTTTATTTTTCGTGGACGGCTTATGCGCGGCAGGACCTCAGCCGGCGTCCGGTGAGCATTTATGTGAGCCGGTCAGGCGACGCAGGACGCAGCTGGACCACGACTTTGGTCGACGTTTCGAGTGCAGCCCCGGATTGCTCGGCCCAGGCTTGCGAGGCTGGATATCTAGGCGCGCAGATTGCGCTGGCCTCCGACGCGGCCGGAACGGTTTACGCCTTGTGGAATGCAGGCGTCGCAAACGGCGGGCCTGAGCGAATCTATTTTTCTTCTTCCACCACCGGCGGAGCAAGCTGGTCCGCGAAGACGGACGTTTCGTCCGCAGATGGACAGATCGAACACTGTTTCCCGGCGATCACCGCAGGCGCAGCCGGCGACGTGCGCATCGCGTGGATGGACACGCGCAATAATTCGCTGTGGAACGTCTTTCATCGCAGTTCGAGTAACGGTGGCGCGACGTGGTCGGCGGAGATGCAGCTTTCAGAACCAGTGCGCGGATACGATTACATCCTGCCCGATGGTTTTAGATTTCCCTTCGGCGACTATTTCTCCATCGCGATCGATAACCTCGGAAACACGCACGTGGTGTGGGGAGCGGGGCGGAATTACAAGAGTCCCGGTTCGATCTGGTATACGCACGGGCGTTAGCGGGCGTCCTTTCATTCCAGTTTGATTCATTCATCTGTCAGTCACCATCCAGCATCCCGGCATTCGTGGCGGGCTGAATTGCCCGAAGTTCAGTGGTTAATGGAGGCATGGCATGAAGTTCATGGGGGTAAATCTTTGGGCGGTGTTGGCGAGAGGACGCAACGCTTTCCGGGTTTACCCTAGTTGCGAAGCTTGCCCCGGTACACCGTTTCCCGCAGCTCCAGCAGGCACTCATCAGGGTTAAAGTCCCGCCAGCGAATATTTCAAATCCAATCGCGTCTCCCCACGAACTTACGTCGCGTATCTCGCTCTCAAGGCTTTGAAGCGACGGCGCAAGAAAAAACAGTAACTACTCTATTCCCTTTTCTCTCGCAGCATTCACAAGTATCCGCTTCCGGATCGCCCATTCTTCCAAAAACAAATATCAGACCCTTTCGGACAACCTCTAGCGCCCTGAACCTGACCCGGCGTAAATTCCGAATTGCGTCTGGCTGGAGGGCGAATCGCATCCTCATCCAGCTGAAAAGCTGCTCGGATGGATCCTCTTCTTGTTTCTTGTAAGAAATTTCTTGAAAAATTCTTTTGCAAAGGGAATAAAGAGCAAGCCGATGAGTTCTGAACACTAGGGACTGCAGGCTGGGTGACGTGGACGTTTAAGGAGAGCGAAACAAAAACCAAGGAGCAAACTAATGAAAAATCTATGGAAGGCGTCGGCGTTGTTGGTGCTCTTGCTAGG
>Ga0307476_10000104_pt1 | contig 91631 bp, 67 predicted proteins | sample atmos_gasesECM2C_2_FD_203314 | JGI IMG/M metagenome (GOLD analysis project Ga0307476, IMG submission 203314) | Hardwood forest soil microbial communities from Morgan-Monroe State Forest, Indiana, United States - atmos_gasesECM2C_05 | ecosystem: Environmental > Terrestrial > Soil > Temperate... | reverse complement strand
CGGCATCACCCCTGGTACTCGATCTGGGTCTTGCCCTCCGGCATGTGCGACACACCCCACACGGCCACTTCGCGGCGGTAGGCCTTGGGGAACTGCGCGTTCGGCTCCTCGATCTCGCGCGCGAGGCGATGACCGGAGAAGGTGGCATCGGCGATGAGCCGCGGCGCTTCCGCGTCGCCGATCAGGTAGACCGCCTTCACGCCGTTCTCACTCCACTTGGCCTTCATCCCCTGCAGCTCGCGGTAGAGCGAGTCGTCCGAGTGACGTCCCGTGACCAGCACCAGCGAGTCGAAATCGACCCAGCGGTGGGTGCGATTCTCATCGCGTGGCGGCACGCCCGGCCCGCGATAGCTGCGCTTCGAGCCCTCGCCATAGACGTCGTAGACTTCGAGGCGCTTCGCCTCGATGCGCGAGCAGAAGGTATGCGCGAGCTCCTTGATGTGCAGCTCGTGCAGGCGGCGCATCATGTTCGGATACTCGAGCGTGAAGTGCATGTAGTTGGCGAGATGCACTCCGGTCACGATGGTCACATCGTGGCCCGCAAGTGCGAGCTTCTCCGCAAGACTCGGTCCCATGAAGTACGTGTCGGCATTGAGGATCACCACACGCTTGCCGATCGCCTTCTTCCCCTCGAGTACCTGCTCCGGAGTGAGCTGCTCCGGCCGCGAGGCGTCGGCGCCGGGAATCGGCTCGTGCGTCAGGCAGTTGGTCCCGTCGGTGTCCCAGCTGGAGCCGGTCGCGATCACGATCTTCTCCGCGCCGTACGCGAGTGCCGCTGCAGCCGTCATCGGCTTCTGCCCGAGCGCCACCTGTGAGGACTTGTTCTTCTTCACCAGCTTAGCGATCTGCAGCTCGCGATAGTCGCGGTGATAGCCCCACTCGCCGAGCCCCGGCAGCGTGACGATCTGGTTCAGGTGGCCGCCGATCTTCGCGGCCGTGTCGTAGAGGTGCACCGCATAGCCGCGCTCGAGCAGCACCCGCGCGCATTCCGATCCGGAGGGACCGGCGCCGACCACCAGTATCGAGTCGTCGGAGGTCTTCTTCGGGAACTTCTCCGGATGCCAGCCGCGCCGGTACTCCTCGCCGGCGGTCGCGTTCTGCGTGCAGATCATCGGCGGCCCGCCGATCTCCCAGCGCGAGATGCAGACGTTGCAGCCGATGCAGACGCGGATGTCGTCGTAGCGACCTTCTTCGATCTTCTTCGGCAGCCAGGGATCGGAGATCGAAGGCCGCGCCGCACCGATGATATCGGCGATTCCCCTGGTGACGATCTCGGTCATCTTCTCCGGGTCCGTGAAGCGGCCGACACCCAGCACCGGTTTCTTCACCACCTGCTTGATGATCTTGGTCCACGGCACCTGGTGTCCCTGCAGATAGAAGCGCGAGGGACCGGCGTCCTCACCCCACTCGGCGATGTCGCCGACGTCGATGTCCCAGAGATCCACCAGCGGGTCGGCCATGCTGGCGAACTTGACGCCGTCGCGCTCCACCTCGACGCCCGCCTGACCGTAGAGGGTGTCGACGGCGAAGCGCGTCGCGATGGCGCAGTCCTTGCCGACCGCCTTGCGCACTTTCTCGAGGCTCTCGATCCAGAAGCGCGCGCGATTCTCCACGGAGCCGCCGTAGCCGTCCTTGCGCTTGTTGTAATACGGGGAAAGGAACTGCAGCGGCAGATAGGAGTGCGCGCCGTAAACGTAGACGATGTCGAATCCCGCATCGCGTGCACGCAGCGCCGCATCGACGTAGTACTGCTGCACCATCGCGATGTCGTCGAGATCCATCTCCTTGCAGTAGGTCAGCGTCTCGAACTCCGAGGCGTACTGACTCGGACCGCGCGGTGTCGCGCGCGACTCCATGTTGGGAGCGTGGGAGGCGCCGTACCACAGCTCGATACCGGCCAGCGCGCCGTACTTGTGAATGTGCTCGGTCATGGCGCGCAGGTTGCGCACGTCCCCCGCGTCCCAGATGCGTGCGGACAGCCGGTGGGTATCGTCGGACTCAGGGTGAATCGAGCAGTATTCGGTGTTGATTCCTGCCCAGCCACCCTCGGCCTTGAGCGAGCGGTGAGCCGCCTGGAATCCCGGGCGGTCGGATCCTGCGCCGATGCAGTGCGGCACCTGGTAGAAACGATTGCGCAGTGTCTTGGGCCCGATCTTGATGGGCTGGAACAGAACGTCGTGCTTCGGATCGCGTGCCATAACCTATCCCCTCTGATGTATCGCGTGACCGGGCGCTACTAAGCGCGCAGTCCCGTTGTACTCGTTCACCGTGACCGCGCCGAGGTCGCGGGCAACCTCGAGCACGGTCGTGCAGAAATAATGCGCAAAGCTCGGATCCACCCATAAGGTGAGAGCGGCTTCGCCATCGCTTCGCTGGCGCACCCAGGCCACGACGCTCACCCCGATCATGGCGGTGAGCGTGATGGCACCTGATCGGGCCGTCCGCGACTCGAGCAGCGGTGCGAAATCGACGCTGCAGATCTGACGCAGCAGCACCTCGAGAGGGCCGCCACTCAGTTCGATGACCAGATCCGCTCGCGCCACCGGGTAAACCTCCGCCGGGCGGCCGGCCGACCCGAGACGTCCTCGTGCGGCGACGACGCGCTCGTCACCGCCCTCGACGGCTTCGATCAGGAACTCCGCGGCCGCCAAGCGTGCGACCAGCACGCCGCTCGCGTCAACCTGCGCGCTGTTCGCAGCGCGCGGCACCGTGAACCCTGCCTCGGCGAGCCACGCTTCGGCCCCCGGGCCCTTGCAGCCGAAACGCTCGCGCGGCGAGAGATCCTCGAGCTCGAGGCTCGTCTGCGTGCGCGCACGCACCGGGGCTGAGTCCGTCGGGACGACGGCAAAAGGACTGCGCCGTTGTGCGCTCACGCCCGCGATGTGGGGCCGGATCGCATCGACGAGCTCCTTCGCATGCGCCGGCCGCTGCCGTTCGCCGTCGCGATCATAGAAGGGCGGCGCGGTGATCTCGGCATCGATCTCTCGTCCCCGATCCACGCGGATACGTAGCGCCCGCCCCGTAGCGAGCGCCGGCGTCACCAGCGCAAGGCCGATGCAGCGGTTCAGCGTCGGCGACAGGCAGCAGCTGGTGATGCGGCCCGCGATCTGTCCGTTCTCGATGATGAGATGCGACTCCCGCGGCCGCTCCGCCGACTGCGGCGGGAGGGTGAATCCGACCAGCGTCTGACGACGCGGCTGCTTGGCGAGGATTGCGAGACTGCGCTGACCGACGAAGAAGGGCTTCTCCATGCGCACTGCCCAGGGAACGCCGATCTCGAGCGCGTTCGTCACGCCGTCGGTGTCCTGGCCCACGATGATGTGGCCCTTCTCGAGGCGCAGGATGCGTTGCGCCTCGACGCCGAAGGTCTTGAGCTGAGAACGGCCACCCGAGGCGCGCAGCGCGCGCCAGACATCGAGCGCGTACTCCGCCGGCAGATGAATCTCGTAACCGAGCTCGCCTACGAAGCCCACCCGCATGATGCGGCACGGTGCCCCGGCAATCGACGCCTCCCGCACGGCGAGGTAGGGGAAGGCCTCGTTGCCGAGATCGAGCGCGGTGTGCTCGGCGAGCAGCGCGCGCGAGTCGGGCCCGGCAAGGTTGAAGGCGCTGTAGTGCCCCGTGAGGTTGACGAGGCCCACCTGCAGCCCCCACCAGCTCGCAAGCCGGCCGAATTCGCGAAACAGCGTCGCCGAGTTGCCCGTCGTGGTGGTGAAGTAGAACGATTGCGCGCCGAGCCGTGCCACCACGCCGTCGTCGACGACGACCCCCGACTCATCGAGCATGAGGGCATAGCGCGTCATGCCGACGGCCAGGCCGGCATAGCGAGCGGTGTACACCCGCTCGAGAAGCTCCGCGGCCTGCGGACCGTGGACCTCGATCTTGCCGAGCGTGCCCACGTCGATCAGCCCGACCTTGGCGCGAACCGCCTGCACCTCGGCGGCGATCGCCTCCTCGCGCGACTTGCCCGGCACGGCGTAGTACTCCGGCCGTCGCCAGTTGCCTGCGGGCATCCACACTGCGCCGAGCGCGGCGTGCTCCTCATCGAGCGCCGTGCGTCGCTCGGGCGTGAAGCCCCGCCCGGCGAGATGCGCCAGCGGTACGGGATGAAACATCGGCCGCGCGGTCGTCGTGCCGAGCACATCGAGCGGCTCGCCGCGAATCCTGCCGAGCACGCGCAGCGCGTTCATGTTGGAGTGCTTCCCCTGGCTCGGTCCCATGCCGACGGTCGAGAAGCGCTTCAGCAACTCGCTGCTGTCGAACCCTTCCTGGCAGGCGTTCGCAAGATCCTTGACCGTGAGGTCCTCGTCGAAGTCGACGAATTCACCGCCACGGCGATGAGGAAAGATCGGATAGGGATGATTCGGGCTCTCGCGCGACTCACGGGGCGCGGCGGCGGCTGGCTCACTGCCGAAGCCGAGCGCGGCGGCAGCCGCCTCGCCCACCGCGCGTCCGTCCGCGAGCCGCTCGTCGAAGCCGTATACGCCGTTCACCTTGCCACAGGCGTATACCCCCGGCGGCAGTGTCGCCGGAACGAACTGCTCGAGCTCCTCCTTATAGTTGAAGCGCGCACCGGCCTGATGAAGGAGTGCATTGGCAGGGGCGAACCCAACGCTCATCCAGATCCCATCGAGCGCGAGGGTGTGACGCTCTCGCGCTGCGGCAGCGGCAGCGCCAGTACCGGCGCCGGCGCCGGCGCCAGCGCCAGAACCCGCACCAGCGCCCGTCTCGAAGTTGAGGCCGCCCACCCCACCGCCGCGGCGAGCGACGGCCTGGATGGGTGTGACGCCGTAGCGCAGCGCGACGCCCCGGCGCGCAAGCTCCTGCGCCGCCGGCGCCGAGAGCGCACCGGGCGCGGCGCGCAGATCGAGCATCGCGGCCACCTCGATGCCGTTGGCGAGCGCATCGAGCGCCGCGGTATAGCCGTGCGCGTTGGCAGTGAGCACGGCGATGCGCCCGGCCGTTGCGACGGCGTGACGATAGAGCAGCCGCTGCGCGGCGCTCGCCAGCATGACACCGGGCAGGTCGTTGCCGCGAAACACGGCGGGCTGCTCGTACGCGCCCTGTGCGATGACGACACTGCGCGCGCGCACCTTCACCACGCACTCGCTCGTCACGAGCGCCACCCAGTGATCGGCGTAGTAGCCCGCAGCATAGGCGGACGTGAGCAGTCTTATCCGCGGGTCCGCCCCGATGTCGGCGAGGAGCGCCGCGATCCTACCCAGAGCCACGGTCGTTCCGCCGCGCGCATAACAGCCGCTGCCTCCGGCGGCGGGGTTCTCATCGACGAGCAGCACGCGCGCCCCGCGCCTGGCGGCCGCAAGCGCGGCGGCGAGCCCCGAGGGCCCCGCGCCGATCACCAGTACGTCGCAGAAGTCATAACGCTTCGGCGTGCTGCGCCGCGCGGCGCGCAGGTCGACGGTGCCGAGCCCGCTCAGGCGGCGGAACATTCGTTCCCAGCGCGGAAACCAGCGCTTGCTGTAAAAGGCCTTGTAGTAGAAGCCGACCGGCAAAAACGCGCCCAGCCGATCGAGTACGGCGAGTCGGTCGTGAACGAGGCCGCCGCGCGTGTTGACCGCGCTCACCCGCCAGCCGGATTCGACCGCCACGACATCGGCACGGACGTTGGGAACACTGCGCTCACGCGTCTCCACCTGCATGAGCGCGTTGGCGTCGTGGCCGGCCGCGCTGAGAATTCCCCGCGGACGGTGATACTTGAACGATCGCCCGAGAATGCGCCAGCCGTTCGCGGCGAGCGCCGAAGTCACCGTGTCGCCGCGGTAGCCCTGCACCGCGGCGCCTTCGAAGAAAAACTGCACGACCTCGGAGCGATCGATGAGCTCGCCCTTGACGGGATCGAGTCGTCTCACGATCCGTGCTCCGACAGCCCGGGCTGCGACTCTCCGTGCTTCGGTGCGGTGTCAGACGGCCGATAGAGATAGGTCCGGAGGATCTCATCGGTGGTCGTATCGCGCTCGGCGATGAACCACACGCCGCTCGGCGTGTGGCACCACCACTCCTTCTTCACGCCCGGCACGCCGCTGCGGTTGAAGACGTAGTCGGCCCAGATCTGATCACTGGCGCGTGCCGGATCGGGCATCTCGCGCAGCTCGCCACCGCAGACGAACTCGCTGATCGCCCGGCGGCCGTTGATCGGACACGTCATGAGCTTCATGCGATCAGTGCCCCACGGCCGCTGCGCCCTTCTCGCCCGTGAGCGCGTAGCGCGCGAAGCGCTCGAGGCCGAATCCGCTGATGAGCGGATGGGCGGCATCGTTCGCGACGGTGTGGCTCATGGTCTTGCCGCAAACCGGCGTCGCCTTGAAGCCCCAGGTGCCCCACCCTGCGTCGAGATAGAAACCGCGCACCGGTGTGAGTCCCATGATGGGAGCAAAGTCCGGGGTCATGTCGGCCATGCCGGCCCACTGACGGTTGATCTTGACGTCCGACAAGAAGGGAAAGAGCTCGAGCATGTGCGCGGCGAGCGACTCGACGAAGTCGAGCGTAGAGCGCGTCGAGTGCAGCTCGTAAGCGTCGAGCGATGCGCCCATGACGAGCTCGCCGCGCGCGCTCTGGCTGACGTACACGTGCAGCGACCCCGAGACGATGATCGGATCGAGCCACGGTTTCAGCGGCTCGGACACCATCGCCTGCAACGGATGGATGTAGATCGGCGAACGCAGGCCCACCATCGCGATGAGACCCGGTGTGCGACCGGCGACCGCGCACAGCACCTTGCGCGTTGCGATTTTGCCGCGGTTGGTGACCACCGCGGCAACCTCGGGACCCGAGCCGCGGTCCTCGAGCTCGATACCGATGACTTCAGTGTTCTGGTGGATCTCGACTCCGCGCCGGTCGGCCCCGCGCGCGTAGCCCCAGGCTACGGCATCATGGCGCGCGATCGCGCCCGGCGCGTGGTAGAGAGCCCCGAGCACCGGCGCATGCCCGCCGCAGCTCATGTCCATCATCGGCAGCGCCTCGTGCACAGCCTGCGCGTCGAGAACTTCGCTGGTCACGCCGAAGTGCCGGTTGACCTCGGCGCGCCAGCGCATGGTGCGCAAAGTGGCGTCGGTGTGAGCGAGCGTGAAATGCCCGCGCGTCGAATAGAACAGGTTCAGGTCGAAGTCCTGCGACAGGTCCTGCCACAACCGCACGCTCTCGTCGTAGAACCGCACGCCCTCGGGCGTCAGATAGTTCGAGCGGATGATGGTCGTGTTACGCGCGGTGTTGCCACCACCCAGGTAGCCCTTTTCCAGGATCGCGACGTCGCGGACACCGTGGTCGCGCGCCAGGTAATACGCCGCCGCACAGCCATGGCCACCACCGCCGATGATGACGACGTCGTAACTCGGCTTCAGCCGCTCGTGGCGCGTGAACATCCGCGGCTCGGGATGCTGGCGCGAGAGGGCGAATCTGAGAAGACCTAGGGGCATCGGCGATGCGTAGGTATCACACGGTTTACTGGCATGCAAGAGACTTGCATGGTAAGAATGTCGCCGCGCAGGGGTGGCTCACCGCGCGAGCCTCGCTAGTGGTCCACCCGCCTCGCGGCTGCGCGACGTAGAATGCGCCCGCGTGCTCGTATGGATGATCAAACAACAAAGAACCGGGCGCGGGTGAGAGCGCGCCGCAGACCCCACGCGGCTCCCGCGGCGACGCGCTCACAGACAGGCAGCTTGGGCTGCGCCGCGAGCATTGGCCGCGCAGCGCGACGCATCCGTGACGAGCTCGGCCTGACGCTCGCGAACGTTGCGCAACAGGCGCGCATCAGTCCGGGGATGCTCAGTCGTCTCGAGACCGGGCGCGTCAGCCCGAGTCTCGAGACCATCGTCGCTCTCGCCGAAGTGCTCGGCATCCGCCCTGCACTGCTATTGCAGGATGTCGGCTCCCCCGAAAGCGGTGCGCAGCACACTCCGGCGGGTCAGGGCCTCGAAGTTGTGCGCCGCGGTACGCGGCGCGGTCATACCTATCAGCTGCTTGCCGCCCCACGCGGACCGCGCAAGGAATTCGAGCCCTACTTCGTCACGATGACGGACAAGAGCGAGGTGTTCCCCGGATTCCAGCACGCGGGCACTGAGTTCATCTACATGCTCGCCGGGGAAATGCGTTACCGCCACGGGCAGGAAAGCTATCTCCTCAGGGAGGGCGACTCGCTCACCTTCCGCGGCGACATCGCCCACGGCCCGGAACGGCTCGTCAAGATGCCGATCCGCATGCTCTCCATCATCATCTATGCCAGCGGGGCGTCCGAATGAGCGAGGCAGCCCGGGCGGCGGCAACACTCGACGCCGATGCCGCCCAACTGCGGGCACTCGGCTATACGTCGAAGTTCGATCGGACCATGAGCCGGCTGGAGAATTTCTCGCTCGGCTTCACCTATCTGTCGCCGGTCGTCGGGGTCTACAGCCTGTTCGCCTTTACCCTGGCGGCGGGCGGCCCGCCAATGGTGTGGTGGTATCTGCTGGTTGGCATCGGACAGTTGTTTGTCTGCCTGGTGTTTGGCGAGGTCGTTTCGCAGTTTCCGATCTCGGGGGGGCTTTATCCCTGGTCACGGCGACTGGTGGGCAAGCGCTGGGCGTGGATGGCGGGCTGGGTCTACGGCCTGGCGCTCATCATCACCATCGCCGCGGTTGCCACCGGCGGGGCGCCGTTCCTCGCGCAGCTGCTCGGCTTCACGCCGCAGCCGGTCACCACCACGACGGTGGCACTGTGCATGATCGTGCTCGCGACACTCTGCAACGTGAGCGGCACGCGCCTCTTGGCACGGGTGGCGATGTTCGGCTTCGTTTGCGAGCTGATCGGGGCGATCGCAGTGGGCGCCTGGCTGCTGCTGTTCGTCCGCCGTCATCCCTTCAGCGACCTGTTCAACACCTACGGTATCGGCAGCGGCGGGAGTTATCTTCCCGGCTTTCTCGCCGCAGCCCTCGGTGCGATGTTCTGCTATTACGGCTTCGAGGCATGCGGCGATGTGGCGGAAGAGACGCCGGACGCCAGCCGCCAGATCCCCAAGGCCATGCGCATGACCATCTATGTCGGCGGCTTTGCTGCGATCCTGGTTTGCATCGCTCTGATCCTTGCCGTGCCCGACATGCGCGCGGTGATCTCCGGTAAGGACTCGGATCCCATCCCGACGCTGCTGCGCACCGCCGGAGGCGAGTTAGCCTTCCGCGGCGTGATCGTCGTGGTACTCGTCTCTTTCATTTCCTGCCTGATCAGCATCCAGGCAGCGGCGAGCCGCTTGCTCTTCTCTTACGCGCGCGATCAGATGATCGCCGGCAGTCACTTCTTCGATCGCATCTCACCGCGCACTCACGTGCCGGTCATCGCCTTGCTCACGGGCGCGGTGCTGGCCGGCGCCATCGCGCTGTGCGGACTATGGCTGCAGAACGCGGTCAGCACGATCATCAGCTTCGCGTCCGCCGGCATCTACATCGCTTTCCAGATGGTCGTCGCCGGCGCGCTGTTTGCACGGACGCGCGGCTGGCAGCCTGGCGGCCCTTTCACGCTCGGTCGTTGGGCGTGGCCGGTGAACCTCGTGGCGCTCGGCTACGGTCTCTTCGCGATCGTCAACATGATGTGGCCCCGCAGCCCGCAGGACCCGTGGTACAGCAACTACGGAATGATCGTCACCACGGCCGCGGTGCTGGTGCTCGGAACGCTGTACATGATTGTCGCCAGGCCGTACGACCGCGGGGTTGCCCCGGCTGGCGATGCGCATCAGCTGCACCTCACCGGCGCGCCGCGAATTGCGGCTTGAACCGCTCCCGCGAACCCGTGGCGAACTCGTCTCAGGGCTGAACGGAAACCCGCGGGTCGTCTGATTCGGCGGAGCCCGCACCCATCAGCTGGCGACGCGCGTAGTGCAGGTGGTGCGTGACGACGGCCACCGCGGCCTCGATGTCGCGGGAGCGGATCGCCTCGAAGAGTGCCACATGCTGTTCGTTGTACTCGGCGATGCGACGGGGCGTGAGCACCTTGTTCTTCATGGCGCTCCACTGCCGGTGCGTGCGCACATCGTTGATCTCGCGATAGATCCACACCATCAGCGGATTGCGCGTCGCCTCCGCGATCAGCTGATGAAACTCCTTGTCCCAGAGAGTGAAGCTCTCGCTGTCGCCGCTCGAAGCCTCCATTCGCTCGATCGCTCCGTTCAGACGCTCGATATCGCGGCCGGTGGCGTTGAGTACTGCAAGCCGCACCATGTTGGGTTCGAGACCGAGGCGTACCTCGATGAGCTCGAGGGGACTGGTGAGATCGGCGATCTCCTCGCGGCCATCGCGCGGACGCACGTTGACGAAGGTGCCGGCACCGAGGCGCCGCGTCACCAGTTGCTCGGTCTCGAGGTGACTCAGGGCAGTGCGGATCGTGGCGCGTGAGGCACCGAACGCGGAGGCGAAACGCCGCTCGGCGGGCAGCTTGGCGCCGGGCGCGTATCGTCCCTCGAGAATCGCCTGCCGTAGCTGAGTCGTAATCCACGCGGAGCCACGGATCCGTTCTGTCATCTGCACAGTGGGGCCGATGAGCTCCTCATCTTTCCCGACCGCGAGCTCGCCGAGAATGGTCTGACCACTTGTAGACATTGTGCCGCCCTGCAGCGAAATGTGGCCGGGGATTGGTTTGAAACCGGTCGGAGTTTTGTGCCACTATCTCACGCCCGCGTCAAGACCACCGACCTTCCAGGCGACGCCAAAGCTTTCATCGATGGCTCTCCCCACCGCCACCAAGTACGTGATCGTCGGAGCGGGTATCCACGGCCTCTCAACCGCCTGGCACCTGGCCGAGTCACTGCGGCGAAGCGGGAGCGGTAGCGGGCGCGACATCCTCGTCGTGGACAAGAGCGGCATCGCGGCGGGCGCCTCCGGCATCGCCTGCGGAGTCATCCGCAACAACTACTACCAGCCTGCCATGCGCCGACTGATGGCACACAGCGTCTCGGTCTGGGAGAGCGACCCGGAAGCCTTCAGTTTCCATCCGGTCGGCTACATGCAGATCAGTCCGGAAGTGATGCACGCGCAGGTGGCGACGATCGCCGCACAGCAGAAGGAGATCGGCTACGAGTCGGTGTTCGTCGAAGGCGAGAAGGAATCGCTCGCCTACATGAAGGGGCTCTTCGATGACTGGCAGGCGCGGGGCATCACCTCCGTGCTGCACGAGAAGAAGGGCGGCTATGCCAACAACAAGACCTCGATCCGTGGCCTCGCACGCAAGGCCGAGAGCGAGGGCGTGCGGATCCTGAGCGGCGTCAGAGTCACCGGCTTTCGCAAGGACAACAGCGGTGCGGTGAAGACGGTGCTCACCGACAAAGGCAACATCGACTGCGAATACGTCGTGGTGGGCGCCGGGCCCTGGATCAAGCAGATCTGGGACATGCTCGAGCTGCCGCCCGCAATCGCGATCAAGGGCCGCGACGGCAAGCTCCATGAGAACGTGCCCATGTGGACCTTCTGGTCGCTCCAGGAAGGAACGCTCGGGGTCGATCCGAAACTGCAGCGCACCAACGACGGGCGGATGCCGCCGGTGATTCACGTGGACACCGACGCGACGCTCTACTCCGACGTCGATCACTCCGTGATCACCGACCGGCTCTGGGGCATTTATTACAAGCCCGACTTCCACTTCGGCGGGGTGCAGGGCGGCGCCATGCCCTTCAAGGTCAAGGCGGATCCTGCCACGGTCAACATCGATCCGTATGGGCCCGAGTCGCCGGACTTCGTGGTGGGCGAGGATTTCGCCCGCATGTGGTGTTCCGCGCTCGCGTTCTGTCAGAAGCGCTTCGAGGGAAAGCTCCCGCAGTTCAAGCGCGAGCCCTCCGGCGGCATCGGCTCGTTCACCGCCGACAACTTCCCCGTCTTCGATCGCTTCTGCGACAACGTCTACGTCATCGCCGACTCCAACCACGGCTACAAGATGATTGGGGTCGGTGCTCTCGCGGCGGAGGACATCTGCGGTCGGCCGAGTGAGCTGCTCGAGCCGTTTCGCTTCTCACGCTTCGCCGAGGGTAAACTGCATCCGACTTCGAACAGCCCGTTTCCGTGGAGCTGAACGTTTGGCGACTTCGACGCAAGCTCGCACGGGGCGCCGCAAACCGGCGGCGCGAGTGGCAGGCCCCAAGAAAATCCCGAAGGGAACCGCTATGACCGATTTGGAAGCCCATGTCAGCGCGCCGGGGCGCGCCGATCTCGTGAGAATGGTGCGCGAGAAGATCGGCCAACTCGGCATCCAGTACATCTATTACCAGTTCGTCTCGGTCACCGGCCGCATCGTCGGCAAGGGAATCCCCGCCGACCACTGGGAGCGTACGGCCGAGCGGGGCTTTCAGCTCGTGTACGGCTCGACCGCGAATCTCTTCGTCGATCGTCACAAGAATTACATCGGCTACGGACCCGAAGCCTCCGAGCTGGTCGGCATTCCCGACCCCGAGACCTTCGTGCAGCTGCCCTGGGACAAGCGCGTGGCGCGAGTGTTCTGTACCTGCTTTCGCAATCGCGAAGAGAAGGAGAACCCGGGCGGCCATCTCACCTCCGACTGCCGCGGGAACCTGCGCCTGATACACGAAGCCTTCAAGAAAGCGCATGCGGGCCTGCATCTGCGCCACGGCTGCGAGCCCGAGATGATGTGGCTGAAGAAGGGTGCGGACGGCCTGCCGGCGGGCGGCTTCAGCAAGCCCAACTGCTATCACATCGATCAGTTCGAATCGCTACGCCCGGTCTTCATGCGCGTCATCGAGTACGCGCGCGCCATGGGGCTCGACATGATCCAGGGCGATCACGAGGACGCACCCGGTCAGCTCGAGCTCAACTGGATGTTCGACGACTGCCTGCGCACCGCTGACCGACTCACCACGTACCGTCAGGTCTGCGCGCAGGTGGCGCGCGAGTTCGACCTGATCGCCTGCTTCATGTCGAAGCCCTTCATGGGCGTGTCCGCTTCGGGTTGCCATCACAATCTCTCGCTCTGGCGTGGCGGTGAGGAGCAGGTGAACCGGCTCGGGCAGGACAGCCTGCCCGGCCTCGAGGGGAACTACACCTATCTGCAGGGCGGCGAGAACACGTTCCTGCCGCAGTCCGGGCAGAGCAAGCCCGGTCCTATCGGCCTTCATTGCATCGGCGGCGTGATCAAACACGTCGGCGCCCTCACCGCGCTCGGCTCCTCCACGGTCAACTCTTACCGGCGCCTGTGGGACACCGGATTCTGGGCACCGGTGTATGCGGACTGGGGATACCAGAACCGCACCTGTGCGCTGCGCATTTCCGCGCCCGGACGCTTCGAGTACCGCTCGGTGGACTCCACGGTCAACCCGTACCTGATGGCGGCGGGATTGCTCAAGGCGTTCGACGACGGCATCCGCCACAAGCTCGACCCGGGCGAGCCCGAGGAGCGCAACATCTACGCAGCCCTGGCGGCCGGCAAGAAGGTGAAGAAGCTTCCGATGTCGCTCGGCGAAGCGCTGGTCGAGCTCGACAAGGACGAGATCATCAAGTCGGCGCTGCCCGATGAGATGTATCGGGTCTTCACGCACTACAAGCGCGATGAATTTGAGAAGTTCATGTCGACGGTCACCGAGTGGGATCTCAAGCAGTACTGGGACTACCTGCCTTAATGATTGGAAAAACAGGCCTGCGGCCCTTTTTTCGGACAATGGCTCCGCTGCCGGCGGCAAAAGGGCGGTGCGGACGCACCGCGGTCTACGACCCTTTTGCCGCCTATGCAGCAGGAAAAGGAAACGCGTTATGTGTGGAATTGCGGGACTGATTCATCGTGGCCGGACCGGCGATGTGGGCGCCGAGATGACCGCGATGCTGCTGTCGCTCAAGCACCGCGGACCCGACTCGACCGGCTACGCCCTGTATGGCAAGCCGCACGGCAAGGAGCTCATCATCCGCATGAAAGTGGCTGAGCAGGACGAGATGTCGAAAGGTTTTGCGATTCACACCCAGGTGAAGGAGCGCCGTGCCGAAGTCGAGCGCCGCATCGGAGAGCTCGGCGCGAAGATCCTCGAGAATCAGGACGCGACCGAATACGCATTCCGGCTGCGCATCCGCTACGACGGCGATCGTCGGCGGCTCGCGGACTACATCGAGGACGTGGAAGGAGCGGAGATCCTCTCGATCGGCCGCGGCCTCGAGCTCATCAAGGATCTGGGCGATGCCGAGCGCGTGGCCGCACAGTATGCGTTGAGCGGCTTCATGGGCACTCACGCCATCGGTCACACCCGCATGGCGACCGAATCCGACGTCGACATCCGCTCGGCGCACCCCTATTGGGCCTACCCGTTCGCCGACGTTTCGGTCGTGCACAACGGGCAGCTCACCAACTACTGGAATGGGCGACGGGCGCTCGAGCGGCGTGGTCACCGTTTCGTATCCAACTGCGACTCCGAGCTGATCGCCGTGTATCTGGCAGACCGCATGGCGCAGGGTGCGACGCTGAAAGACGCCATGAAGCAATCGATCGAGGAGCTCGACGGGGTGTTCACCTACCTCGTGGCCACTTCCGACAGTCTGGGGATGGCGAAGGACGTCATGGCCGCCAAGCCCATGGTGCTCTACGAGAGCGATCGATTCATCGCGCTCGCTTCCGAGGAGGTCGCGATCCGCAGCGTCTTCCCGCACGAGATTGATACCTTCGATCCCTATGAGGGCGACGTGCGCGTCTGGCGCCACTGACACTTTCACACTGGCAACGACCTGCAACGGCAGCGACGAGAATCATCATGGCAGCCACGACCAAAGCGACCGGACTCGGGATGCACACCGAGCAGCTTGCCGGCCGCACACAGCAGCGTTTCTTCCGACCCGAGGAGGAGGAGCGCTTCACGTACCCGCAGGCGTTCGAGGTCGATTTCAGGAAGCGCGCCGAGTTCGACGCCGCCAAATTGACCTCGACCGAGGTCAATCTGAAGCTGCGCAAGCTCATGAGCCAGGGCTTCGGAACCATCGTGATGAAAAATCCCGGCGCCAAACATTCGCTCGCCGTCGGCATCCTCAACCGGCTCGACCTGACGATCGAAGGCAGCCTCGGCTACTTCGGCTGTGGGCTGATCGATGGACCGAACATCCGCATCAAGGGCCGCGTCGGCTGGTCGTGTGCCGAGAACATGCTCGCCGGGACGGTGGTGATCGATAAGAACGCAGGCTCCACATTCGGCGCCGCGCTGCGTGGCGGCGACCTCGTCTGCAAGGGCGACGTCGGCGCCCGCGTCGGCATCGACATGAAGGGCGGCACGATCATCATCGGCGGCCGCGCCGGCGCTTTCTGCGGCTTCATGATGCAACGGGGACGCATGGTGATCCTCGGGGATGCCGGCAAGAACCTCGGCGACTCCATGTACGACGGCACCATCTACGTCGGCGGCAAGATCGCAGGTCTCGGCGTGGATGCCGTGCCGGCGCAGATGACCGACCTCGAGGTGGAATGGCTCGAGCGCAAGCTGAAGATGTACGGCCTCGCCGCGCCGCGCGGTGCGCGCAAGATGCAAAAGATCGCCGCCGGGCGACAGCTGTGGAATTACGACAATCTCGAGCCGGCGGAAAAGAAGCTCATCCTCTGAATCGTCGGAGTGCTGCGCGGCCACGCCTCGAGCGCGTGGCGCGCCGGTGCGAAAGGAAGACAGGACATGGCAAAGGAAAAGAAGGCCCCGGCTCCGCGACCTGCGGTGATGAAGCCGCCCGGCCGCAACACCCATGTGCTCGGCCACAGCCAGCTGTTCACGCCCCAGGTGATCGACGACATCCACATCAAGAGCGAGCTCGGGCGCTACCGCATGCGCGGTTTCTCGCTCTTCAAGAAGATCCCGAGCTGGGACGATCTCACTTTCCTGCCTGGCACGCTGACGCGTTTCGTAATCGAGGGTTATCGGGAGAAGTGCGAGACACGCACCGTGATCGGGCCGCGCGCCAAGCACCCGCTCGTTCTCGACATTCCGGTCTACATCACTGGAATGAGCTTTGGGGCGCTCAGCTACGAGGCCAAGATCGCCCTCGCCCGCGGCGCGACCATGGCAGGCACCGCGACCTGCTCGGGCGAAGGCGGCATGATCCCCGATGAGCGCCGCTATTCCTCCAAGTGGTTCTACCAGTGCATCCAGTCCCGCTACGGGTTCAACCCGAACCATCTGCGCCTCGCCGACGCGTGCGAGTTCTTCATCGGACAGGGATGCAAAGTGGGACTCGGCGGCCACCTCATGGGGCAGAAAGTCACCGACCAGGTCGCCGAGATGCGCTCGCTCCCGGCCGGCATCGATCAGCGCTCCCCGGCCCGACATCCCGACTGGCTGGGGCCGGACGACCTCGCGCTCAAGATCAACGAGATTCGCGAGGCGACCAACGGCGAGATTCCGATCCAGCTGAAGCTCGGTGCGGCGCGCGTCTACGACGACGTGCGCATGGCGGCCAAGACCGGGCCCGACAGCATCTACATCGATGGTATGGAGGGCGGCACCGGCGCCGGTCCGCACATCGCCACGGAGGAGACGGGCATTCCCGGCATCGCCGCCATCCGTCAGGCACGCAAGGCGCTCGATGACGTCGGCAAGACCGGCGAGATCTCACTGGTCTACGCAGGAGGAATCCGCAACGGCGGTGACGTCGCCAAGGCGCTCGCGCTCGGCGCCGATGCGGTGGCGATCGGCCATGCGGCGCTGATGGCGCTCAACTGCAACAAGAGCATCCCGGAGGCGGACTACGAGAAGGAGATCGGTGTCGAAGCCGGGTATTGCTACCACTGTCACACCGGGCGGTGCCCGGTCGGTGTGACCACTCAGGACCCGGTGCTGCGCAAGCGCCTCGACCCCGACAGCGCTGCCGAGCGCGTCTACAACTTCCTGCACTGCCTCACCATCGAGTGCCAGATGATGGCGCGTGCCTGCGGCAAGACCAACGTTCACAGTCTCGAGCCCGAAGACCTGGCGGCGCTCACCATGGAAGCCTCGGCGCTCGCCATGGTGCCGCTCGCCGGCTCACAGCACACGGTCGGCCGGCCGGACATGACCCGCTATTGAGAGACACCCCCATGGCCAAAGTCACCGAGCTGAGCAAATACGCACAATCCAGGAAGCCGACGGCGAAAGTCAGGCCGGCCACCAAGGGAACGGGCAGGTCCGCCGGCGGCAAGAGCGCTTCTGGCCGCTCGCTGCACGGCAAGAACGGCGATACCGCCGCCGCTGCGACGGACATCGATCACTTCATCAAGACTGCGGGTCTCGATACGCGCCGCGAGAAGGAGATCGGCCAGCACATTGGCTACCGCTACGACGTCAACCTGGTCCCGGACTACAGCCGCCTGACCCCGTTCCTCAGGAAGTATTTGGAGGTCATGGGCTGGTCCGATCTCAACTGGCTCGAGGACGTGCACCTCGGTTACGAGGAAGGGAAGGCAGCCGTCTTCGACCGCAACGTGAATGGCTGGGTCTCGGTACCGGAGGGCATGCAGCTGCCCGACAACCAACAGGACCGTGACATGATCGCGCGCGAGCTCCTCATTAAGTTCCAGATGTCGCCGCGCCACCCGCTGGTCGAGCTCAACAAGGCCTACCGGAAGTTCTGAAGTCGCGCCTCGCCCCGCGGCGCGGCGCCACTGCTCCATCAGGCCCCTTCAGCGTGCAGCGCCTCGATGAGGATCGCGATGTCCTCATCGCTCGTCTCGCCGTGCGTCACGCAGATGCGGATGGTCTCGCGCTCCTCGAAGCGTGCGAGCGATACCCAGGCGCGACCCGACTTCACCACCCGCTCGACCAGGGCGCGCGGCTCGCCGAGCGCCGGCGGCGGCACCACGTTGAGGAGCGCGAGCGGAGAGTCGTTGACGACGCTCCAGCCGCGCTGCTCGAGCGTGCTGCGGATGCGCGCAGCCTGCGCGACCGCCCGCTCGATGTGCGCAGCGTGTCCGGACCAGCCGGCACAGGCCAGCGACAGAAAGAACCGCAGCCCCAAGAAGCGGCGCGACCACTGCACCGTATTCATGTACGGATCGAGCGCGGCCTCGTGCGAGTGCATGAAACCATGTGCTGCAACGTGGAACGCGGCGCTCTGCGTCGCCGGATCGCGCACCAGGAACATGCCGCAGCCCATTGTGGTCGCAAACCACTTGTGGGCGTCGATCGTGGCGGAATCCGCGTGCTCGAGCCCTGCGATGTGTGCACGAAGCCGCGGCGAGGCAATCAGCGCGCCGCCCCAGGCGGCATCGACGTGGTACCAGAGCCCGTGCAGCGCGGCGAATTCGGCGCAGGCATCCAACGGGTCGATCATCCCGGCACTCGTCGTGCCCGCGCAGCCGACGATCATGAAGGGTATAGCGCCGCGGGCGACATCGACGGCGAGCGCGGCCCGGATCGCGCCCATCGACAGTCGCCCGTGTCCGTCCGTAGTCACGAGGCGAGCCGCCGTTCGGCCGAGACCCGCCTGATGAGCGATCTTCACCCAGCTGAGGTGGCACTCCTTCGACACATAAAATACCGGCGCACCGGCAAAGGCACGCGCGCCATCGATCGCGAACCTGGGATGCGCACGTGTGAGGGCGCAGATGAGGGCCGTGTAGTTCGCCTCCGAGCCGCCTGAGGTGAAGTGCCCGCCTGCGTCCGCGGGAAACCCCGCACGCTGCGCGACAGCGGCGATCACATGCGCCTCGAGCGCCACAGCCGCAGGCGAGGTGGCTGAGCTCGCCACCTGCGGATTGAAGGAGCTGACCAGGCGGTCGGCGCACTGCGCGGGAAAGGTCGGAGCCGGGTTGAAGAGCCCGAAGTAGCGCGGGTGCGTCAGGTGCACCAGTCCGTGCTCGAGCACGCCGATCGACCAGTCGAGAAGCTCCGTCAGTGGCCGCCCGCGAGCAAAGTCGAATTGCGCGAGCGCGCGGGCGAACTCCGCCATGTCGAGCGTCGGACTCGCCGGGCCCGCGCGGACGCGCTGGTCGGCGAGCGCGAGAGCGCGAGTCAGGTAGTCGTCAATCTCCTGCCGTTGGCGTAGCGCCGGGAAAAGAGCCACGTCCGGGGCGGGACTCGCAACCGCAGTCGCCGTCAGGTCGCCTGCTACTCTTCCCTTCTGTTTCATGTGGGCGGCCGCGACCGCAGTGGCAGCGCCGCCGCCGCGCGAAATCCGCGCACCAGCTGTCGATGCAGCGAGAGATACCCGTGTGCGGTCACACGGCGGCGCTCGCCAATGAGCGCATTGACACGCGCGAGCGCGTGGAACGGTACGCTCGGCAGGTAGTGATGCTCGGCGTGATACGGCATGCGCCAGGTGAGGAGCAGCAGTGCGCCGTTCGTATACGTCGTTCGAGTGTTGGTCAGCATGTCATCGCCGAAGTCGCAGCCGGTATGCTCCGCGAGAAGGAACAGCCGCAGGAACGGCTGCCCGAGCAGCGCCGGGATCACCCAGTACACGAGAGCATCCGCACGTCGTAGATAGATCGAGACGGCGAGGATCCCGAGATAGAAGGCCCATAGCTGCCGGGCCTCGCGCACGATGACCGGGGCGACCGTCGGCGGGACGAACGACTCGCTCACGCGCCCGGTGAGGGCGTGGCGCAGCGTGACTGTCAAACGGTCGTACCAGTACGGCAGGCCCGAGACGCGCCACAGGTACTCGACGAGATTCGCCGGGGGCGGGGCCGCGAGCTCGGGATCACGCGTGCGGTCCTGGGTGTACCGGTGGTGGGCGAAGTGAAACTGACGAAAGTACTCCGGCGGCAACATCAGCAGCGCGCCGCAGATCCAAGCCACCCAATCGTTCAGCCCACGCGTGGCGAAGGCCGTGCGATGGATGCTCTCGTGCAGCGCGCAGAAGAGAAAGCACAGCACGATGCCGTGCAATACCCAGGCGATGATGAGCCAGGAGTGGCCACGACTCGCCCAGACAAAGCTCGCCGTCACGGCGAGGATCCCGACATGCACCGCAAGCTGCAGCAGGCCGTGCTTGTCCGTGCGGCGCGCCAGCGAGTGCAGCGTGCTGCGATCGAGAGAGCCCGGTAGCGGCAGCTCGAGATCCATCCACCCCGATATTCCAGCAATCGCTGCGGCTATTCCAGAACCGGCGTACCGGGCCCACGGGAAGCGGGCGCCAGGAAACAAAACGGCCCGGTCGGGAGGTCCCCCGGCCGGGCCGCGCTGCCTCTCCCTGGGGCTAAGGCACGAGGTCTAAGGCACGACGGTGTAGCTATAGGGAAGTGCTACCACCTCGTCCCCGGTCTGCACCGTGCCATTGAAGGTGTCGATGTAGATCGTCCCGCGCACCGTCCTGCCAATCTGCGCCGCGTTCGGCGTGATCGTCACGTTGATGGTGCCCGACTGTCCGGGAGCCAGAATGAGCGGGTTGAAGGTGTTGGTCCCGAACGTGACGTCCGACCACAGGTCGCCGGCGTCCGAGGTCACCGCCGAGTCGAAGGCCTTCAGGCTCACGATCGCCGTCGTCGCCACCGGTGCCGGAGGCGCACCGCTCGGCCCGTAGGGTCCGATTTCCGACGGGAACATTTCCCAGAGACTCCAGGGCACTTCGGGCTCCGCTACCGATGCCGAGACGATTCCCCCGCCGATCGGCCGCGATTCCACATCCGGTGCACCCGTGATACCTACGATGTAGCCGACTGCATTCGAGACATCCATCTCGATCGGTACCGTGGACTGCGCCAGGAAGTCGGCGCTGCGTACCTGTGTAGGCAGGAACGTGCCGAAGCAGGCACCCGGCAGCCCTGTTGCAGGTCCGCAGACCGACGTCAGCAGGGAGGTCCCGAACTGCAGTTCCGTGTAGCTGTGCAGTCGGGCGTCGGCGAAGTACGCCTGCGCCAGGCCGCCGTTGTTGGTGATCGTGACCGGTACGACCACCGGCGCACCGTGCACTGACAGCAACCTGCCCGGGAAGTTCGGCAGTCTGTTCGCCGACACCTCCGCCGTGTTGAAGCCGATCTGCGCAGTGAAAGGTAACGTCGTCTGGTTGCCCGACGTGAAGTAGTCGACCAGCAGAATGAACCGCCACCGGCCCGGCATGGGGTTGGCGCGGCTCAGCTGCATGGCTCCCGTCGGATTTCCGTTGGCGTCGAAGTTCGGCTCGACGCTCACCTGCATGCCGCTGGGGTCGATCAGCAGGCCCTCGAGCGTGTACAGCGGATCGCTGATCTGCAGGTTGAGGGCCATGTTGTCGACGCCCCACGGTACATCGAACGCGAAGGTCTGCGTCGGTCCCGTGGACGGGCGGCCATTGCCGCCGGTGAGCGTGCCACTGAAGGAGCCGTTGCCGTGGCTGATTGGAATCAGCGTGCGCAGGGCAATCGGGATCTCGGACTGGTTGCCGCCCGCGAATCGGATGGCAACGCCCTGATCACCGGGCTGTGACGGCATGCTGAAGCGCGCCGTTACGTACTGCGTGGCGCCCGGCCCGAGCGTCAACTTACTCGGCGAGACTGAGCCGAAATTCACATACTGCTCGGCCGCCCAGCTGAATTGCACGGGTCCCGAATAGCTTCCCGGAAGTCCGGGAGCGCGCGTCCAGATGATCGCCGTCCACGTGCCCGCTGCGGGATTCACGACGTCGACGTGGCCGTAGCCGCTGCCGAGTCCCTGCGGGACCGTGTATGCCGTATCGCGGCCGTTCGGATCGATGAGACCGAGGTAAGCAATGGGAGGGTTACCCGCAAAAAACTCAGTGAATGGTGCCTTCCAGGCGATGGCTGCATCGAGGTGCTGAGTTCCAGCAGGTACGGTGAACGTTCGCGTGATGTAAGAACGTGGCGAGCCGGTGACGTTGGGGAAGGTCGGATCGACCGCCGGGTTCAGGGTCAGCGTCAGGGTGTGACCGGCAATGGGCGGCCCGAGGGCCTGCAGCTTCGGCTCGAGGCTCTGACTCGACCGGCCGGTGTTGCTGATCGCGACCGTAACGCTCTCGCTCGAGCGCGGATAGTCGTCGATAGTGACGTTCGTTGGGCTGTTGAGGAGCCCGCCGCCACTGACGCTCGGGTGCCCGTTCTCGTCCCACACCGCAAGCGCGGTCTTCACTGCCTGGTAAGCGTTGATGAAACCGGCGCCCTGCTCACTCGGGGGCGCACCCAGATCGGTCGCTGAGCTCATCAGGATCTTCTTGACCAGGGCGGGTGAGGGACTCCTGCCGCCGTGTGTACTGCGATACGCCTGAATCACCAGCGCCGCGGCACCGGCGGTGAGTGGCGAGGACTCGCTCGTCCCGCCGAAAACCTCGATGGGCGTGCTCCCGGGCGGGGTGACGTTGTTTGTGCACTCGGTGAATAGCGCGGTGTTGGTTGAGCACAATGCCCAGCCCGACTCCCCGGGTGCGACCGTGTCCGGCACGCGCGGGCCACTCATGCTGAAGCCGCCCGAGCTGAAGGCGGAGTTGTTCCCGCTGATCCAGCCGTTGGTGGCGAAAGGCGCGGCACCGGAGCCTGTCTGGGCATAGTTACGATACTGCGTGGTCGCGCCGGACGAAATGACAGCAGCGTCCGTGGACGGTGTGCCCATCGTGCCGTTGTAGCCGGAGTCGCCGGTACTGACCACGACCGTGATCCCGGCGGCCACGGCCGCCTGATCCGCGAGCGCGATCGGGTCGTTGTCGTTGTCCGGGAACGGATTGCCGCCGAACGACTCGTTGATGACGTCCACATCGTCCTGGAAAACCGCGTACTCGATTCCCTCGAGGAAAAACGAGTTGGTCGTGACGTTGAGAGCGGAGGAGACGTTGAGTCCGACGAGCGATGCGCCCGGCGCCACGCCGCGGATGCGGATCTTGCACGGCGAGGGCAAGGGATGCGTGGCGTTGACGAACGTGCTGATGTCGAAGGTGAGGAGCTTGCCGTTCGGCGTGTCCTGCGCGGCGATGGAGCTCGCATCGCCAAAGGCTTCCCCGCCACCGGTCGGGGTGCCTGCCGGATCACCGCCGAAGTTCTGGTAGTCGATGAAAACCGGCGTGCCGTCGGTATGTATGAAGCCGGGCAGTGTCGGGTCCATGCCGTCGGCAATCCAGGCGACCTTGACGCCCTTGCCAGTCACGAACTCGCCATTGCCGTCGACGATCCGCTGCGCCTGCGGCCGCGAAGGGTCGAGAAAAGCGACGTTCATGAGCTGCAGCGCCTCGGGCTCGAGCGTGTTGCAGAGAGCTCCGGAGACGGCCGCCGCACTGGCGGCGCTGGCGCTGCCGGCACTGCTGCCGTTGGTCGAAAGCGAGCTGGCCTCATGGTGCTTTGGAAGCGCGATTACTCGGTCCGGCACGACGGCCTGCACGAGTGGGTGCGCAGCCAACTGGGCGGCCTCCTCATCCGACACTGTCGCGGCGACCGCGTTGATCATCGAAAAGCCGTGGATACGGCTGGCGCCCGCGGACTGCATGTGTGAGACGATCGGAACCTGGGCCGAAGCGAGCGCCGCCGCGCGCGCCCCACGCGCACCGCGCATCGCCGGCAGGTCCGGCCTCTGGTCACGAAGGATTACGATCACGTTGCGAGTGCGAGCCGCTGCGGCTTTTCCGGCGGCATGAGTGGCTCCGGGCAACGCACTGCCTGAGAGCACCAAAACGAGCACGCCGATACTCAAACGAACGGAAGTGAGGCTCATGAGTCCCTCGCGTTTGTAATCGTTAATTCGCGCGCGTACCCGCTCACGAACGAGCGGGTGCATCCCTGATGGAGCAGCACGCTACGCCGCCAGTGGACCGCAAGTCAACGGGGCTCAGGGTCGCCTACATGAACTTCGCGTTTCGAAGTCTGCGCTTCGAGCCGGGCGTTTCGAGTGTGGCGTTTCAAGTTCGTGCGCGCTCGCGCGCAGGCGTCGAACGCGGCAGCCTCGCGCGCCGCACTTCGCAGGCACGACGCCGGACGTCGCCAACTGAACATAATCCTGCCGGATAATCGCGCGAGTCGCGGCGCGACGTTCCCTGCGCGACGTTCCCGACCCGCAGTTCCGACCGGCGTTCCCGCAGCTCACTCGAGGTGCTGATACACCGCGCGCGCGTCCGTGAGCTCCTTCAGTACCCCGGCCTTCTCTGCCGCCGAGTTCCAGTCACCGTAGCTCGCGGTGGTGTCGATGAGGTGGTCGATCCAGGCGACGAAGTAGTGCGCATCCTCGCTCGAGCGTGGGCGCGCCCCGCGCACGCTGACGTAGATCGGGCTGGTCGTCGCGTAGACGAAGTTATCGAGCACGGGGTACTCCGCCTTGGCGGTGAAGGCGCGCAGTACGCACCAACCACTCTCCGCCATTGGCACGTCGCCGCTCACCTCGAGCGCATCGCGATGGCCACTGAGCGTGAGCTCGCGTGCGACCCGACCATTACAGACGATCTGGGCGTGGTCGAGCGGCACGATCGAGCGTACCCGCGCCCGGAAGGCGACGCGCTGGGATCCGGGCAGCTCGAGGGTCGAGCCGATCGGTTTCCCCTCGAGAGCGAAGTCGAGCAGCGGGCCATTGGTGGCGAAGGTGTTCCCGGCCTGCAGAGATCCGAGCCACGCCTCACTCGAGACCGGCCCCGCCGCCGGGACGCGCGCGTAAACGCGATTCAATCCAACAGGTCCCCGCAGGATCGCATAGTTGGCCATCGCGTCCGTGCCGCCGGCCGCTGGTATGCGGAAGCCGAGGTTGAGCAGCCGATACCACACCGCAGCCGTCGCCTGGTGATCGGCGAAGGAGACGATCTCCATGTAGTCGACCTTGCCGAGCGCCACGTCGACGGGCAGCTCGTCGGCGTCGGTGTGCACCGGGTGCGTCAGCGGCTCGGGCGGCTCCTCGTAAGGATGTACGTAGCCGATGAGCGCGCCTTCGGCATGGCCGAGATCGGCGACGTCGGCGTTGGTCGGATAGAGGCTCGCAGCCGCCGTGTTGGGATACTGGGAATAGCCCGGCAGAAGCATCGGCCCATGTGGCCCGAGGACGCCGAGGTGACCCCAGTAGCTCGTGTGGAATTCCTGGCTGTGAACCACGAGCGTGTCGGCGGTCGAGGCCGGATCCACACCACGTCCGCTGTAGGCGATGTCGGGGACGCGCTGCTCCTTGTTGACCAGCAGGTTGTAGATGATGCCGAGACCTTCCGCTTGCGCTTGCAGCACCAGGTGCGCGGGCGTGTTGCGGAAATGGCCGCCGTAGTTCATGTGCACGTGGACATCTGCACTCACCCAGCGCTCGCCTTCCGCCGCGGGCCACGGTCGCCGGCGCAGGACGACGGTGACTGCCGTGCTCGCCCCGGGTCCGACGTCGAGCGTGCGTCGCTCGGGCGAGCGCTCGAACCCCTTCATGACATCGACCTGTATACGTCCGGCCGGTACCTCGAGCCGCTCCTCGCCCGCCGTGTGGAAATAGCGCGCCTCGAAAGGATTCTCGTTGCGATCGAATTCGGCGAGATGCGTCCAGGCGTGAGCCGGCGCGTAGAACCGACCGCCGGCAGCCGTCACGCTCACCCGCGCCGCTGTTGGCCGTCCCTGCTCATCCTGCACCGTCAGGTGAAGCGATCCGACGGGTCGTCGCCAGTGGCGTTGCGTCACTTCGAGCGGCTGCGAGCTGCCGCCCGGGAAGGCGAGCACGCGCAGCTGCGTGTCGCCGTCGCGATTGGAGATGTATGCAATATGGTGACCATCAGGGGCCCACCGCGGCGCGGTGTCATCCCACTCGCCGTAGGTGAGCGGAAAAGGATCGCCGCCGTTTGCGGGCAGCAGCCACAGTTGCATCCAGTTGCGTCCAAGGTAGGAGCTGTAGACCAGGCGCGTGCCGTCCGGCGAAAAGTCCGGTCGCGCGCCCCAGTTGGTCTCCTCGTAATGCAGCTCAACCGGCTCGGCGCCGGGCAGCGCATGCGCGCGCCAGAATCCGCCGGTGCCGTAGATGTGACCCCGGTTGGAAACGTAGAGGATCGACTGGCCATCGCGCGTCCAGGTCGGATTGATCTCGTGGTCGTAGGCGCTGTAGTAGTAGCGCGGCAGCGTGCTGCGGCTCTCCCCTGTCAGGCGCTGCACGTCGGTGAGCGCGCCGTCGCGGAGCTGGGCCACGAACACGTGAAAGTGCCGGTGATAGCCGGTCGACACCCACACGATACGTGTGCCGTCGGGTGAGAATCGTGGCTCGACGTTGACCGTCCCGTCGTGCGTCAGTGGCTGCACCCGTCCCGAGCTGAGCTCGAGGAGCTTGAGCTCCGTGGCCTCACCCGTGCCCGATGCGTAGACGATGTAGCGGCCGTCGGGAGACCAGTCCGGCTGATAGTCGTAGCCCGGGCCGTCCGTGAGCTGCTCAGCGACGGTCGAGTCGATGCGCTGACGCCAGAGTGAGCCCGCCATCGAGTACACGAGCTCTTGCGAATCCGGCGACCAGGCGGCAGCACTCGGACCGCTCGTGAGCTGCGGCAGATAGAGCTCGCGATAATAATAGGAGTGCGGAAGATCGATCAGCGGCTGCGATGAGGCGCCAGCAGTCGCAGCCGCAGCCGCTGCGGCCGCCGGCGGGCCGCCAACCGCCAATGACGACCCCGTGAACGCGGTGCCGATGAGCACGCAGACCAGGAGCAGGCCGAATCGACAGTGTTTCGCCACGATACCCCACTGTATCATCGGGTCATGGCGCTCACGCCCTTTCATATCGCCGTCCAGGTTCGGGACCTGCTCGAGGCGCGCCACTTCTACGGTGAGATCATTGGCTGCCCCGAAGGACGCAGTGCCGTCGACTGGATCGATTTCAACATGTATGGGCACCAGTACGTCTGTCACCTCAATCGACTGCTCGGTCCCCAGGGGCGACTGAGCTCGCAGTCGAACGCGGTCGATGGCCACGGTGTACCGGTGCCGCACTGTGGTGTCGTCCTCGAGTCGCGCGACTGGACGCAACTCGTCGAGCGTCTTCGCGGACACGATGTCGAGTGGGTGATGGAGCCCTGCACGCGCTTCGCTGATACCCCGGGCGAGCAGTCCACCCTCTTCATCCGCGATCCCACCGGAAACGCGCTCGAGTTCAAGTCCTTCCGCAACATCGCGACGCAGCTTTTCGCGAAGTAGTCTCGCGGCGACGAGAACGGGCGGCCTGTCGCCGCGTGCGCGAAGGGGTGTATGTGCCATGCCCCCGGCGCCTGTGGCCTCTTTTCTGTGATACAGGTCACTGCCGGCCGCAACCGCGGCCGCGTCGGCCATGAGCGGCGGGCAGTTTTGAGATTGCCAGCACGACACCGCGCCGCGGATTCCCCGTAGCTTTATGTCGTGAATATCCGCTCGAAAGTCGCCGCGCTGCTCGCGGCGATCTTCGCCATCCTCGGCATCGCCGCCTTCCTGGTCGCCGAGTACGTCATCATGCCGAGCTTCGCCGAGCTCGAGCGCGCCGATGCGCGCACGGCCATGCGCCGTATCAACTACGCGCTCGAGGAGAGTATCGGCAGGCTGGCGGTCGCTGCTCTCGACTGGGGCAACTGGTCGGATACCTACCGGTTCGTCATCGACCGCGATCCCGAATACGTCGCTGCCAACCTGACCCGGGTCGGGCTGCACAACATCGGGGTGAACGTGTTCCTGATCGTCGATCTCAATGGCAAGGTCCTGCAGGCCAGCGCCTTCGACCTGGAGTCCGACCGACCCCTCGGCCTCGATCTTGCCAGCCGCAAAACCTTGCCCGCGGACTTTCCGTGGCGGGCCCAGCTTGCGGCTGCGCGCCCTGCACAGGGACTGCTGCGCACCAATCTCGGGCCGTTGATGGTCGCAGCCGCACCCATTCTCGATGGCAACGGACACGGTCCCTCGCACGGCATGGTGCTGTTCGGTCGGCTTCTCTCGGCCGACGTGGTAAGCAACCTCGGCAAGCAGGCTCAAGTCCCCGTCACGCTCCTCCCCCCTTCCGGCAATCGAATCCATGGCGAGCAGCTGGTCGAAGGGAGCACCGACACGCGCGTGTACCGCCCCTTCGACGACATCTACGGACAGCCGATCGTGACGCTGCGGGTGGACGTCCCACGCGAGGTGACGCAACGGGGTTATGCCGCGGCCCTTTATGCCGCCGCATATCTCGCCGGCGCCGCCCTCCTGGTGCTCGGCCTGCTGATTCTGGCGCTCGACCGGCTGATCCTGAGTCCGCTGGCCATCGTCACACGACATGCGGTGGCAGTCGGCAAGGACCAGGATCTGACGACACGACTCGAGGTCAACAGCACCGACGAGATCGGCGTATTGGCCCGCGAGTTCGACCGCATGGTGACGCGCGTCGCCGAGTCCCGCACCCAGCTGGTCGATCAGTCCTACCAGGCCGGGCTTGCGGAGCTCGCCAAAGGGGTGCTGCACAATCTCGGCAACGCAATGACACCGATCGGGGTACGGCTGGCGAACGTGATCGAGCGGCTACGGCGTGCGCCCGTGGAGGATGTCCGCGAAGCAGTCGACGAGTTGAAAGCCGGCGATCCCGATACCGTGCGGCGCGCGGATCTCGAGGAGTTCGTGCGCCTCGCCTGCACCGAGCTCGCGCAGGCCGTGAAAGGCTCTCGCGAGGACCTCGCGGTGATGCAACGGCAGATGGGAGTCGTGCAGACCGCCCTCGCCGAGCAGCAACGCACTGCTCGCAACGAGCATGTCATCGAGCCGGTGCGGCTCACGGACCTCCTCGCGCAGTCGCTCGAGATCGTCCCTGATGCGTGCCGTCAGCGTCTCGCGACCGAGAGCGACGACTCGCTCCGCCAGGTCGGCGTGGTCCGTGTCGCGCGCACGGTGCTGCGTCTCGTATTGCAGAATCTGATCATCAATGCCGCGGACGCCGTGCGTGACGCCGGCCGGCAGAGCGGGCGCTTCTCGGTGAGCGCCGAGCTCGTCGGCGACACGGCGCAGCGCCGGCTGCGCATTCATTGCCGCGACGATGGTGTCGGTATTCCGGCCGAGAACCTCACGCGCATCTTCGAGTCCGGTTTCTCGACCAAGTCGCGCGAGACCAATCAGGGCATCGGGCTGCACTGGTGCGCGAATGCGGTGAACGCGCTCGGCGGACGGATCTGGGCCGAGAGCGAAGGAGACGGGCACGGTGCCTCGTTCCACGTGGAAGTGCCGCTCGGCGTGGGCGCCACGTCCGCGGCCGCGACGGCCGCTAGCTCGCTCGCCGGCGCCGCCTGAGATCGACTGCTGCGATCAGCCGCCGGGGCGGCCGACGATCAACCCCGCAGCCTGCTCCAGCGCGCGCGCGTACGCGGTGAGCGCGTTGGCGGTGATCGCGACGTAGGCGTTCGCTTCGTCCCAGCGCTCGCCTTCGATCGCCTCGCGCACTCCCGGCAAGGTCTTCACCGCGTAGCCGGTGAGCCTGCCCGGCGCATACACGAGGTGCTTGAACCAGTCGCGTCCGGGAAGTCCGCGAGGATCGGTGAGCCGGTGCTCCATGCTCTGTAGCAGCGCGTTGAGCTCGTTGCGATGCCTCGCATCGAGACTGAGCTCACCGCCCGTCAGTCTCGCGTACGCCTCATCGTAGGCGTGCGCGGTACGCTTGAGCTCCCTGACGGCGCTGTCGAGCGGACCGAAGTCGACCTGCGGCGCGGGGGACTCCGGGGCGGGCGCCGCAACCGGGCGCGTCGGATCGGCGGCCAGGCCGAAGGCGTTCTGCTCGATGAGCGTCGAGAGCTCGCGTGAATGATGGCGTTTCTCATCGAGCAGTAGGCGAAGCTGCTCGAGGTAATCGCCCATCGTGGCGGCGAAATCCGTGAACTGCAGCGGCAGCACCGGTGCATCTGCCATGCGCAACATCGAGTGTCCGACCGTCTGTGCTTCGGCGACGCCATAGGCAAAAGTCGGATCGCCGAAGCGAACGTAGTGGTCGAAAGAGTCGTAGTCCGAGTGGTAGATGCCGGCATCGTCGTCCTCGCCGCGATACTCGATGCTGAGCGTCGTGATACCGAGGTGCTGGAGGAACGGCGTGTAATCGGAGCCGGAGCCCAGCGCTCCGATCGGCAGGTCGCCGCCGGCCGCGGCGAGTCGCGCATCACGCGCCTTCTCCTCGACGACCTCGCTCTCGTCCGCCGCCTCTTTCTCGAACCCCTGCACCAGCATGCGCGCGCGCAGGCGCGCCTGCGCACTCACGCCCGTTTCGGGATCGCGCACCGTGCTGACGACGTCGTTGAGGAAATGCTGCAGCGAATGGCTGCCCTCGGGCGAGAGAAAGCCGCGCGCGTTGGTGTCGGAGTTGAGATAGAGCACGGCCTTGCGCTCGAGCTCGGTGGCGTGCTCCTCTGCCCACTCGGTCGAGCCGAGCAGTCCCGGCTCTTCACCATCCCAGCTCGCATACACCAGAGTTCGCTTCGGACGCCAGCCTGTGTGCAGCAGCGCGCCGATCGCCCGTGCCTCGGCCAGCAGCGCCACCTGGCCCGAGAGCGGATCCCAGGCACCGAACACCCAGGCGTCGCGATGGTTGCCGCGCACGACCCATTGCTCGGGGCTCTCAGTGCCATGGATGCGCGCGATCACGTCGTAGAGGGGCTTCTGACTCCAGTCGGAATCGATCGAAAGATGGACCCGTGCCGGACCGGGCCCGACGTGGTACGTGATGGGCAGTGAGCCGCGCCACGCCCGCGGCGCGACCGGGCCGCCGAGGGCCGCGAGCAGGGGCTGGGCATCCGCGTATGAAATCGGGATCACCGCGATCCTGAGGATGCTGCGAGCCTCGGCGATGGGCAGTCGCTTGGCCTTCGGCGTCGCGCCGACGCCCGGCGTGAGTGGATCGCCCGGATAGGTCGCTATGTCGAGCACCGAGCCGCGCTGCACGCCCTCGGGCGGGCGCCAGCCGCCCTTCGGGTACGGGTCGCCGGCGAAGTAGCCGTCATCCTGCGGGTCCGAGTAGATGATGCAGCCGATCGCTCCGTGCTCCTGGGCGAGCTTGGGCTTCAGTCCCCGCCAGCCGTGGCCGTAGCGCGTGATGACGATCTTGCCCTTCACGTAGATGCCGCGCCGCGTGAGCGAGCGATAGTCCTCGGGCATGCCGTAGTTGACATACACGAGCTCGCCGGTCACATCGCCGTCGGCGCCGTACTCGTTGTAAGGCGCCAGGCCGTCGGTGCGCGAGGAGGTCGAATCGCCCGGGATGGCGGGCTCGGCGAGGCTCGCGACGAAACGGGTCGGTGACACGAGCTCGAGCGCGTGGTGCTTGAGCGTCGGGTAGAGAACCTCGAAGACTTCGATGTGCGCGTCCCAGCCCCATTGCGTGAGCAGGTCACGGACGTATTCGGCGTTGGTCTTGTCGTGCTGCGCGCCGACATGATTGGCAGCCGAAGAAAGCGTCTGCAGCCAGCCGCGCAGCGCTGCAGGATCGAGGTCGGCATCGAAACGCTGCTCGAGGGAGCGCTGTGTAGCGCCGTCGGCCGCATTGAAGCCGAAGGGCGCGGCGCTCTCGCCGCCTGCGGCGAAGGCTGCTGAGGCTCCTCCGAGGGAGGCGAGCGCGCCCGCCGCCAGCCAGGCCGCCGAGACACGCACGCTCTAGTCCTGTACGGCGGACTGGATCGGGATGCCGTCGCGCAGAACGCGGGTGACCGCCGTCTCGGCCGCCACTTCCAGCAGCTGCGTCTTCTGCTCGGAGCTCAGCGGCCTGCCAAAGGACAGCCGCCGCTCGATGTGCTCACGCCCTGCGGGCTCGCGCGACCAGCGCAGCCCCACCGTGATCTTGCCGAGCGACCAGTCGCGCTGGGCTGCATGACGGCGCAGCGCGATCGCTGTGTCGGCACCGAGGCTGGCGAGCAGCAGCTCGCGCGGCGCGAACCCGGAGTCGCTCCCACCGGCTGCCACCGTCTCATCGGCCGTCAGGCGATGATGGCCCGAGACGATCTGCTGCACGTGCTGGTGCTCATTGATCACGGTGACGTACGCCATGCGCCGGTCCTCCTCCGCGGTGATAGCGCGTTCGCCGCCCATGAAATGCGCCCGAATGTCCGATGCGCTCGAACATGCTGCGCGCGATGCTGCCGACGCTGAGTCCGGTCACGTCCTCGAGCCGGTAGGGCTTGCCGGTGAGAATCGACTCGGCCGCGAGCAGGCCGCTGCGCACGGCAGGACCGATGCCTTCGCCGAGGTCGCGCGTGGCGAGCCCCGCGGCGTCTCCCGTAATGAAGGCGTTGTCGCGGTGTACCACGTGAACGCGACCGCGCAGGTAGTAGCTGTAGCCGGTGGGGTCGTAGTGCGCGCCCGGCGCGAGACTGCGATCGAGCCGCGTCGCGAGCTGCTGCCAGTGCTGGCGAATGTCCTGTCCGCGGCGTTTCATGCGCTCGGCGATGGCGCCGACTCCGACGTTCAGCCAGCCGTGCTCCTTTGGCACGTACCACGAGTAGCCCGGCAGTCCCTGCTCGCAAAACCACAGATGGCAGTCCGAATCCTGCCAGTCGTACTGGATCTCATGCTCGAGCGTGACGATCTGCAGCTCGCTCGCGCGCGGATTGAGCTCACGGAACAGCTCGCGATACACCGGGCAGCGCGTGCCCCCGGCACCAATCAGGTAGCGACAGCGAAAAGCGTCGTCGACGATGAAGCCGCCGCCCGCCGCGGCGGTGATGTGGCGCACGTTGTGCAGCTCGACCGGCGCGCCCGAGCGCTCGAGCAGCCAGGCATCGAACTCGAAACGGCGGATGGAATGCTGCACGCAGGCGATCGGCAGATGCCAGCGCCCGAAGTGCACGCGCAACCGCGGGAATGTCAGCAAGCGGTGCGGGTAGGCGCACAGCTCGATCTCGAGATCGCGTATCACCTCGGGCGTGACCCAGCCGGCACACAGCTTCAGCCGTGGAAAGCGCTCGCGATCGAGCACCAGCACATCGACGCCCGCGCGCCGCAGCTTCCAGGCGGCAGACGAGCCGGCGGGGCCGCCGCCGACGATCAGGACATCGCAGCTGCGCACCGGCCACTCACGAACGATACATGTACGCGCGGGTCCACGGGATGTCGTTGCTCTCGCCCGGGGCGAACACCACCTGGAACAGCTGCAGTGTACCGGTGGTGAAGGCCGCCGCCGAGCCGGCGAGATAAAGCCGCCACATGCGCACGAACTTCTCGTCGAACATCTGCTGCACGCGCGCCGCGGCGCCCTCGTACAGGGCGAGCCAGTGACGCAGCGTCTGCGCGTAGTGCAGCCGCAGGTTCTCGACGTCGAGGATCGAGAGATTCCACGGCTCGAAGATCGGCGCCATCTCGCTCAGCGTCGGCGGGTAGGCACCCGGAAAGATGCGCTTCTCGATCCACGCCTGCAGCGGCGCCGGAAAATTCCGGCCGATCGAGTGAATGAGGCCACGGCCGCGTCCACCGAGTGAGCGGTGCACGACCTCGCCGAGCGCGCTGTAGTTGCTCACGCCGACGTGCTCGAGCATGCCCACCGAGACGAACGCGTCGTAGGTTCCCTGGATGTTCCGATAGTCGTCCTCGACGTACTCCACCCGCGAGCCGAGCCCCTCGCGCTGCGCGCGTTCGCGCGCATAGACGATCTGCTCGTGCGAGATGTTGAAAGCGCGCACCCGCACGCCGTAGTTGCGCGCCATGTGCAGCCCCAGGGAGCCCCAGCCGCAACCAGCCTCGACGACGCTCTCCCCGGGCTGCAGCCGCAGCTTGCGGCAGACGTGGTCCATCTTGGCGACCTGCGCCTCATCGAGCGTCGCCTCGGGCGTGGGATAGTAGGCACAGGTGTACGCCATCGTGCTTCCGAGCCACAGGGCGTAGAACTCGTTGCCGATGTCGTAGTGGTGATGGATGTTCTCGCGCGCGCGTGAGAGTGTGTTGTGCGGCCGCCGCAACCGCGCCGCGGCGCGGCGCACTACCGAGCTGCGCGCGAGCGTGGCTGAGTAGCGATACACCGTCTCGAGGAGCCCGACCAAGTCGCCCTCGACGGTGATGCTGCCGTCGCTGTAAGCATCGCCGAAGCGCAACCACGGATCGACGAGGATCGAGAGCAGAGTCGCGCGGCTCGCGAAAGTCACGCGCGCGGCGGTGTCCGCCCCGTCCGCTCCCACGCAGGCGCCACCGCGCATCGCGAGCTCGAGTGGCGGCTGTCCCAGCTGGGCGTAAAGGCGTGTGAGCAACCGCTGATCGAGGGTGCTGCCCTGCACGATCACGCGGGGTGGCAGCGCCTGAGGGCTTGCGGCGATCGGCTGTGGTCGGGACGCAGCTCCCCGGGACGGCAGATTCGGCTCGCAGGCGCTCACGGCTGTATCCCCTTCAGTTACGCGCAACCTAATGTAACACGGGCCTGCAGGCGCCAAAATGCGCCCCCCGCTCACTGCGCCGGGGCAGCCGCAGGAGCCGCCGGAGCAGCCGGGTGCTTGGCGCGCGCCGCCCAGAAGCGTGCCTCACGCGCCAGGCCTGCACGCGCATCCGTCGCCGGCATCTCCTGGGCCTCCGCGCCCGCCTGGTAAGAGACTGCCCTGCGCAGCTGCGCATCCGGCCCGATGAGGTAGGCGGCCGTCGCGCCGGTGCGTGCATCCACCGTAAAGAGCACGAGATCGCTGTTTTTCGCCACGCTCACGTTGAACGTGCGCACCTGGTGGCCAGTCTTGGTGAGCAGTTGCCGCACGTCGGTGCCCTCCTTTGGCTTGGCGAGACCGAGCGCCACCGACACCGTCGGCGGGAGCCGCGTGAGGAATCCCGAGGCCAGCGCCTGTCGGGTCAGTGAGTCGGTCCACGGCGGGTCGCTCGCCGCCGCCGCGGCGGTGAGTGCGCCGAGGAGCGTCGCTGCGAGTGCGCAGAGCGCAATTAGCGGTAAGCGTGTTGCGGCGGTCGAGGTTGTCATTGCGGTCCTCCGCGCACCGATGACGCCGGTGCGAGTGTTTGGTTCAGTAGCGGCCCCCACGCCCGTACCGGGGGTGTTGCCAGCGAAGCGAGCAGCGCAAGCACGAGGAACGCCCGTCGGATCATGCCGGCCAGTATTCACGGGGCAATGAGTGAGATTCAACTGTTGGGCGGGTAGACTTGCGCGCCTCGTCCTGCGAGGTAGACACGTGAGCACCCGGAACGACCAACACATGACTCGCGGGCGACGCCTGAGCGTGGCGGTATTGGCTGCCTGCACAGCCGTCGCCGGGCTGCCTCCCATCACTGCGGCGGAGCCGCCCACACGCCAGGGCCTTGACGTCGCCGGCATTGATCGCGCGATCGCGCCGGGCGATGACTTCTTCGGCTACGCCAATGGCCTTTGGGTCAAGTCGGCCACTATTCCGGCCGACCGCAGCTCGTGGGGTCCAGCCGAGGAGCTCACCGAGCTCACCGCGCAACGCACGGCACAGCTGATCCGTCAGGCCGCCGCCAGCGCCGCGGGGAGCGAGGCGCGCAAGATCGGCAAATACTACTCGAGCTTCATGGATGAGGCCGGCATCGAGAAGCTCGGGCTCAAGCCCGTTGAGCCCGGCCTGAAGCAGATCGATGCCATTTCCGATCGAGCGGCCCTGGCTCGTGCCTTCGGAAAGATGTTGCGCGCCGACGTCGATGTCCTCAACGCCACGAACCTTCACACCGCGAACCTGTTTGGTCTCTGGGTCGCACAGGATCTCGATGATCCATCGCGCTACTCGCCGTTCCTGCTGCAGGGCGGATTGGGCATGCCCGATCGCGATTACTACCTCGACCCCTCGCCGAGCATGGAGCAGATTCGCAGCAGCTACCGCGCGCATATTGCCGCGCTTCTTTCGCTGGCTCGGTTGCCGGATGCGCAGGCGCGCGCGGGCCGCATTCTCGCGCTCGAGCAGCGCATCGCGCGCGCGCACTGGACCCGCGAGCAATCCGAGCAGGTCGTTGCCGGCAATAACCACTGGCGGCGAAGCGAGTTCACGCAGCGCGCGCCTGGTCTCGACTGGACGGCGTTCCTGGACGCCGCCGGCCTTTCCGCGCAGCAGGAGTTCGTCGTGTGGCAACCGAGTGCCGTGACTGGAATTTCTGCCCTCGCCGCCGGCGAGCCGCTCGAGACGTGGAAGGACTACCTCCGCTTTCACCTGCTCGATGGCACTTCGGACTTTCTGCCGCGCGCCTTTGCCGCCGAGCACTTCGAGTTTCACGAGCACGTGCTGTCGGGCACCCCGGAGCTGGAGGCTCGCTGGAAGCGCGCCGTCGAGGAAACCAACGCCGCCCTCGGTGAGGCGGTCGGAAAGCTGTACGTCGCCCGTTACTTTCCGCCGGCCGAGAAAGCGCGCGCCGAGGCCATGGTGCGCAACCTGGTGGCCGCTTTTGCGCAGCGCCTCGATCGGCTCGAATGGATGACGTCGGCCACCCGCGAGAAGGCCAAAGCCAAGCTCGCCGCGCTGAAGGTGGGCGTCGGCTATCCCGATAAGTGGCGCGACTACTCCGGGCTCGAGGTGATCGCCGGTGATGCCTTCGGCAACGCCGAGCGGGCAAAGCTCTTCGAGTACCGGCGCAACCTCGCCAAGCTCGGCCGCCCGGTCGATCGCGGCGAGTGGGTCATGAACCCGCAGCTGGTCAATGCGGTGAATCTGCCGGCGATGAATGCCCTCAACTTCCCGGCCGCGATCCTGCAGCCGCCCTACTTCGAGCCGGGCCGCGACCCGGTGATGGACTACGGCGCGATCGGCGCGACCATCGGTCACGAGATCAGCCACAGCTTCGACGATCAGGGGGCGCTCTTCGATCCGAGCGGACGACTGAAGAACTGGTGGACGCCGCAGGATCTCGCGCACTTCCGTTCGGCTGGGGCGCGGCTCGCCGAGCAGTTCGACCACTACCAGCCCTTCCCCGGTGTCCACGTTCACGGCAAGCAAACGCTCAGTGAGAACATCGCCGACGTTGCCGGCCTCTCGGTCGCATACGACGGCTGGCGGCTTACCCTGGGCGGCAAGCCTGCGGCGAGCTCCGCGGGCTTCAGCGGCGATCAACTCTTCTTCCTCAGCTTCGCGCAAAGCTGGCGGCAGACGATCCGCGAGCCGGCGCTCCGCCGGCGGATCGTGACCGACGGACACGCGCCCGACGAGTACCGCGCCGACACCGTTCGCAACCTCGATGCCTGGTACGGTGCCTTTGGCGTCAAGCCCGGGCAGAAACTCTATCTCGCGCCCGCAGATCGGGTGCGGGTGTGGTGAGCGGGTCGCACGGGGCCGACAGCCCAGGCGCTTGGGTGCAATTCGCTTGAACGAGCCAGCCGCCACCCTCGCACCGTCCACCCGAATCGAGAGCGAAGTCCACCGGGTTCGCGAGCTCCTCGAGGGCAGGCAGTTCGAGGTGGCGCTGCGGGCCGCAGAGGCGCTGCTCGCTGAGATGCCCGAGAACCGCGACGTGCTGTACATGGTCGCGGTGAGTCAACGCTATCTCGGCCGCGTTGCGGATGCCCTGGCGACGCTCGCCCGACTCGAGAAGCTGCATCCACAGTATCCCCGTCTGTTTCAGGAGCGCGGCCATTGTCACGTGGCGCTGCGCGCCGCGGGCCCCGCCATCGAGGCTTTCGAGCGGGCGGTAACGCTCAATTCGTCGCTGCCGGCAAGCTGGCGCGCGCTCGGCACGCTGTATCGCATGGTGGGCCGCGAGACCGAAGCGCGCGCCGCGGCGGAGAACGTCGCGAGCCTCGAGCGTCTGCCGCCGGAGATCAGCACGGCGTTCAGTATGTTCGCGGACGGGGAGGTCGACCGCGCCGAGCGGCTGGTGCGCGATTATCTGCTACGGCACGGCGATCACGTGGAGGGCATGCGGCTCCTTGCCCAGATCGGCGTGACGCACGACGTGCTCGATGACGCAGAGCTGCTGCTCGAGAACGCGCTGCGGCTCGCCCCGGAGTGCCACCCCGCACGCTACGAGTATGCGGTGGTGCTGCTGAAGCGCCACAAGCACGTGCAGGCGCGCGAGCAGATGGAGCAGCTGCTGCGTATCGCCCCGGACAACCGCACCTACCGGACCACGTACGCCACTGTGTGCATGGGGTTCGGCGATTACGCGCGCGCGCTGCCGACGTACCGCGAGCTCTCGCGCGCGACGCCGCAGGATCCGGAGCTGCACCTGTCGATCGGGCACGCGCTCAAGACTCAGGGAAAAACCACCGAGGCGATTTTGGCCTACCGCGCGGCCGCGGACGCGAAGCCGGACTGCGGCGATGCCTACTGGAGCCTTGCGAATCTCAAGACCTACCGATTCACCGACGCCGAGCTCGCGCGCATGACCCAGGCGGAGGAGGACCCGCTTACCCGGCCAGTCGATCGCTACCACCTGTGCTTCGCGCTCGGCAAAGCGCTCGAGGACCGCGGTGAGTACGCCCGATCCTTTGCTTACTACGAGCGCGGCAACGCGCTCAAGAAAACCGAGTGCCGCTACCGCCCCGGCATCACCGAACGCAACACGCGCCTGCAGAAAGCGGTCTGCACGGCGGAGTTCTTCGCGGCGCGCGCCGGTTTCGGCTGCGCGAGTGCGGCGCCGATCTTCGTCGTGGGTCTGCCGCGCTCGGGCTCGACGCTCATCGAGCAGATTCTTGCCTCACACTCGAGCGTGGAAGGCACGATGGAGCTCGCCGATATCCCGCGGATGGTCCAGGACCTCGAGGGACGCAGTGACCAGCACGGCGAGCCGCGCTACCCGGAAGTGCTCGCCCGTCTCACGGCGGACGACTGCCGACGCCTGGGGGAGAAGTATCTCAGCGATACGGGCGCGTATCGTCGCGGCAAGACCTTCTTCGTCGACAAGATGCCGAACAACTTCCGCCACCTCGGCCTGATTCACCTGATCCTGCCCCAGGCGAGGATCATCGATGCGCGGCGCGAGCCCATGGCGTGTTGCTTCAGCAACTTCAAACAGCTCTTCGCTTCGGGACAACAGTTCACCTACAGCCTGGAGGATATCGGCCGTTACTACCGCGCGTACGTCGAGCTGATGGCGCACTGGGATGCCGCGTTACCGGGGAAAGTCCTGCGGATACAGCACGAGGAGCTGGTCGGCGATCTCGCGGGCAACGTTCGGCGCATACTGGAATTCTGCGGGCTCGATTTCGAGCCAGGCTGCGTCGAATTCCACCGCACCGAGCGCCAGGTGCACAGCGCGAGCTCCGAGCAGGTCCGCCAGCCGGTCTACCGTGAGGGCCTCGAGCAGTGGCGTCACTTCGAGCCATGGCTTGGGCCGCTGAGGGCAGCGCTCGGCGACCTGGCTCCGCACTGAAGAATCTGACGGTGCGCGCCACCAGGCTTGCAGTCGCCGGGGTTGCAGTTGGCGGGCTTCAAAGAGGCAAGATTTCGACAGCCTCCGCCGGAACCGGCAAGACGACAAGACCGCGCTGAAGCAAAGTGCTGTCCGTGAGCCGGTGGTCAGTCATCTTCCTCGCGAGCCTCGCGCTCACTCTGTCCGCGCGTGCTGCCTCTTCACGCGCGCCGGGTGACTCTCCGGCAGCGCCCGCTGCCGGCGAGTGGTCACTCCTCGGGCGGACAGCGGAGCAGCATCACTACAGTCCTCTGCAGGCGATCGACGAGCACAACGTGGGTCAGCTCGGGCTCGCCTGGTTCGCCGACCTGCCTACGACCGATGGACTGCTCGCCAATCCGCTCGTTGCAGGCGGACTCGTATACGAGATCGGCGCGTATTCGCGCGTGTGGGCGCTCGATGTCAAGAACGGCAAGCTTGTGTGGTCGTACGATCCGCACGTCAAGGTCGCCAGCGCGTTCGCCAGCATGTGGTCGCACCACCTGAACCGCGGTGTCGCACTGCTCGATGGACGGCTGTTCTTCGGCACCAGCGATTGCCGGCTGATCGCTCTCGATGCGGGCACGGGCAAACGGCTCTGGGAGGTGCAGGATTGCGAGACGGACGGCAACCGCGCGATCAACGGCGCCCCGCGCGTCGGCGCAGGTAAGGTCTTCATCGGCAATTCCGACGTGGACACCGGCATCGGGCGCGGCTCGATGGATGCCTTCGATGCCCGCACCGGGCGCCATCTGTGGCGCTTCTATACGATTCCCGGCGACCCGTCGCGCCCCGAGAACCACACGCGCGCCAATGCCATCGCTGCGCAGACGTGGAGCGGCGATCAGTGGTGGAAGAAGGCCGGAGGTGGCAGCACCTGGGAAGGCATCACCTACGATCCGCAGCTCAATCTTCTCTACTTCGGCGTCGACGGCCCGTCACCGTGGAATGCCAGCGACCGGCGGGGCGACAACCTCTTCACTGACTCGGTGATCGCGGTGAATGCGGATACCGGGGAGTACGTCTGGCACTACCAGACCGTGCCGAACGACTCGTGGGATTTCAACGACTGCTCGCCGATCGTGATCGCAGAGCTTGCGATCGACGGCACGATGCGCCGGGTACTGCTGCATGCGCCGAAGAACGGCTTCTTCTACGTGCTCGACGCGCGGACCGGAAAGCTGTTGAGCGCGGACCGCATCGGCAACATCACCTGGGCGACCCGCATAGACCTCGCCACCGGCCGGCCGGTCGAAACTCCCGGTGCCCGCTACTACGCTTCCGCCGGCAAGAGCGCGCTGGTGAATCCCGGCCCGGTCGGCGTCCATAACTGGCATGCCATGAGCTATGACGAGGCCACACGACTCATTTATATACCGCTCACCAATGTAGCGGTGCGCTACTCGATGCTGAGCCAGGCGGGACTGCTCGGCGGAGACACCCTGACCGACTACTACGCCGGCATGGAGGATCCCGGCGCGAAAGGTCGCATGGGACAGTTGCTCGCCTGGGATCCGCTCGCCCACCAGGCGCGCTGGAAGGTCGATCTCGCGCTCGGCACCAACGGCGGGGTACTGTCGACGGCCGGCGGCCTCGTGTTTCAAGGTACCGCCACGGGCGAGTTCGTCGCCTATCGTGCGACGGACGGACGGCGGCTGTGGGCGCTCGCCACAGGCTCCGCCATCCAGGGCGCGCCGAGCACGGTGGAAGTGGATGGCCGCCAGCTCGTGCTGGTTTCGGCGGGCAACGGCGGCGGCATCGGACTCAGCGTGCCGCGCTACTCGGCCGATGAGAACTCGCTCGGCCCTTCGCGGCTGCTCGCGTTTGCGCTCGGTGGCGCCGCGCGTTTGCCGCCGGGCGAACCACCGGTGCCGTTCGCCCGGCCACCTCTGCCGCTGCCGTCGCCCGCGCTCGCGGCACGGGGCGCGCTGCTGTTCTCGGCTTACGCCTGCGACTACTGTCACGGGCCGCAGGCCGAACGCCTCGGGATGTCGATTCCCGATCTGCGCCGCTCGTCGCGCGCGACCTATGAGGCCATGCCCGGCATCGTGATCGGAGGCTCCCTCGCATCGGGCGGCATGCCGGCATTTCATGACATGCCCAACGGGGACCTCGAGGCGATCCGCGCGTTCGTGCTGAGCGCCGCGTGGCGCGTCTACAGGGACCAGCAGACCGGGAAGCGCTGAGCGCGGGCGGCGGCGTGCCGTCTTGCCGGTGCCTCAACCGCGCAGGCTGCGACGGTAGTTGTTGGGTGTCATGCCGCAGTGGCGGTTGAAGACGAGCGTGAAGTGGCTCTGCGTGGCGAACCCGACACTGCGGGTGATGTCGCCGATGCTCTGATCCGTCCTTCCCAGCAGTTCCTTGGCGCGCTCGATGCGGCGGGCGACCACGTATCGATGGGGTGCGCGGCCCATTGCCTTCCTGAAGCCTCGGGCAAAGCGGAAAGAGCTCATGTGGGCTGCCCCGGCAATGGCTGCGAGCGACAGGTCCTCGCCGAGGTGCTCCTCGATGTAGTCGATCGCGGCCCGCAGGCGGTGCGTAGGAATGTCGAGACGCTCGAGCGAGCGCTCCGCTCGCAACGTCGAGTGGCGTCGCAGCAGTTGCAGAGCCAGGGCGTGAGCCATGGATTCGCCGAAGAAACGGCTGCAAAGTCCCGGACTGGCCAGCTCGGCAATGAGCCTGAGCGCAATATCCGTCACCGCCGGATCGATGATTCCGAGTCCGTCCACGAGCGACACCGGGCGCTCGCTCACCTCGTGCGCGGCCATGGCAAGCACCTGCGTGTCCAGGAAAAGGTGCAGCTCGTCGATCGCTCCGACCCAGTCCCAGGCGCTCGCCTGCTGCGCGGACATGATCATGATGTTCCCGGGAACCGAGAGGTGGCGGCGCACGATGCCGCACCAGCGGCTCGACATCTCGCACGGGTTCGACAGGTGCGCGACGATGAAGTGGCTGTCGAGGGCGGGCAGCTCGAGCCGCCAGCGCGGCGGATTGCGGAAGCGGTAAGCCTGAAGCTGGGACCAGTTGAGACCTTCGCTCGAAGCCACGGGTGGCCGCGGCATCAGCCTGACCCACTCGGCAGCCGAGATCCCGGTCGTCGCAACTCTCACCCGCGCGAGGCTACCCCCGTGCCGCGCGCCCCGCAAACCGGGAGGCGACCAGGTACACGAGCCCCGCGCCCAGCGTTGCGGGGAGCGAGGCGGTCGCGTACTCGTAGGGGCCGCGCGAATCGAAGCTGAGCGGGTTGAGGAGCACCACGTAGATGGCGCAGCCGACGATGAGCGCGACGAGTGCGCACGGGTTGAAGCCGTAAGTGTAGGCGTACGGCCCGCGACTGCCCGGAGTGTAGATGCCGCGGATGCTCACGCGACGCCGGCGCAGCACGAAGTAATCGGCAATCTGGATGCCGCAGAGCGGCGCGAATCCGACGCCGATGAAGGCGAGGAAAGTGCCGAACTTGGCGAAGAACAGCTCGGGGATCAGGATCCCGACCAGCGCCACGGGGGCAATTGTCACGAGCAGCAGCATCGACCAGGGCATGCGCTCCATGGACGCGAAGTTGCGCAGCCCGATGGCCGAAGAGTAGATCCCGGCGGTGGCCGTGCCGAAATTCGCTGCGCCGACAAACACCAGCGCGAGGATCGCATAGCGGGTGCCGCCCACCGCCCGCAGCCACTCCGCGGGGTCCGAGGACTTGAGCACCAGCACCCCCGCCAGCCCGATGAGGCTGAGCAACGGCACCGGCGCGCCCATGCCGAGCATCACCGGCAGGACCGCCCGGCGCGCATCAGGAGCCATGCGGATCATCGCCCCGACATATGGCCACCACGAGAGCGTCGCGGAAATGCCCAGCTCGACGCCCGTCGTGTAGTTCCACAGCGGATCAGGTCGGGCCAGGGCGGGCTTTGCCACCGCGAGCTCAGGCCAGCGATGCGAGAGAAGGAGCCAGAGCATCCACAGTCCGATGAGCACGTGCGCCACGAGGATCTTCGAGATGATGGCCACGCCCGTCGCCCCGCGCAGCAGTGCAACGTAGATCAGGGTGCAGGCGAAGAACGTGGCGCCCGGTACGATCTGCCGGCCGCTGATGCCCTCGGGCAGCAACCCGAGGACGCTCAGGAGCTGCGTGGCTGACTTGGCGAAAAAAATGAGCAGCAGCGAGTTCCAGCCGATGATCGAGACGAGCTGCATCACTGCGGCTACGACCCATCCGCGCGTGCCGAGCTGCGGTTTGGTCGAGGCGATGGAATCGACGCCGTAGCGCGCGCACACGGGGCCGGCCGCGAGGAAAACGAGCAGCATTCCGATCATGCAGCCGGCGGAGAGCGCCGCTGCGCCGCGCAGAAAGCCGAGGTAGTAGCCCACGTACTCCCCGATGAGATAGCACCAGGTCGCCGCGGCGGCCGTGGCGAGGGCGATGGCGAGTCGCCACGACCCCCAGTTGCGCTCCGCCGGCAGCAGCGGCCAGGCACTTTCGTCGGCGATGCTCTGCTGCCGCGACATCAGAGCGACCAACCGAGAATCAGCAGCACCACGGGCAACACGACGCCGAGCAGGATGAGCCACAGCCAGCTGCGCGGGTCGAAATCCCGCCGAGCGGCGGCGTCGCCTTCCAGCACATCGATGCGTCGCTCGAGCTCCGGAGGCAGTCGCTGCGCCTCCCGCGGCTCTTTGCGGTCTTGGTCAGCGGTCTCCGTGAAACGCCTCCGCATCGCCGTACGGGAACCACCAGAAATCGTGGCTGTTGGCGGCCGGATCGATCATCGCGAGCTTGGTGTGTCGGAACGCATCGAGGCCCTCGGAGCCGAGTTGCCGACCGACTCCCGACTGTTTGCGGCCACCGAAAGGACCGGCGTCATTGTCGAGCAACGGCGCGTTGACCCAGACCATTCCCGCCTCGAGCTCGTTCACCGCGCGCATCGCCTCGTTCAGATCGCGCGTGTAGACGGTCGCGCCGAGGCCGTAACGGGAGCGGTTGGCCAGTGTGAGCGCTTCTTCGAAGCTCCCAACCCTGCAGACCGGCGCCACGGGACCGAAGGATTCGTCGTTGAGGATCGCGGCCTCGGCAGGCACGTCGACGAGCACGGTCGGCTCGACGAACCAGCCGCGCGCGAGCCCTGCGGGGCGCCCGCCGCCGACGGCGGTGCGGATCCCGTCGTTCCGGGCGCGTTGCATCACCTGAGTAAAGCGCTGCAGCTCGCGCTCGGCTGCCATCGGCCCCATGTCGACCGCCTCCAGGCCGTTGCCCACGCGCACCTTCTTGGTGTGCTCGACGAGGTGGGAGACGAACTCGTCGTAGACCGCCGTATGGACATAGAAGCGCTCAGCGGCGGCACACACCTGCCCGCAATTGAGGTAGGCACCGAAGGCGGCCCCGCGCGCGGCCGTTTCGATCGGAGCCGAGGGCATGACGATGTACGGATCGTTGCCCGAGGTCTCGATCAGCGTGCGCTTGTAGAGGCCGGCGCAGGTGCGTGCGACCCATCGGCCCGTCTCGATGCCCCCGGTGAAGGCGACCATGTGGGTATCGCGGTGCTCGACCAGCTTCTGTCCGACCCGGGCACCGCCGGCGACGACCTGCACCAGCCCGGCCGGCAGCATCGCAAAGGCCTCGACGAACCTGAGGGTGGTGAGGGTCGTCAGATCGGACGGCTTGATGATGACCGCGTTGCCACAGGCGAGCGCCGCCGCCGCCTCCCAACACAGCAGGCACAACGGATAGTTGAATGGCAGGATGATCACCACCACGCCGACCGGATCCTTGGTCGTGAAGTGGAACTGCTGGTCGACCACGGGCCCGAGTACCTTGCCGGCCTCGTGACGCGCGATCTCTGCATAGTAATCGGTCGCGCTCGCCGACCACATTACCTCGTCCGCCGACTCCTTGAAGGGTTTGCCCATCTCGCGGGTCAACATCTCGGCGACGATTGCCCGGTCTGTGCGCATGGCGTGCGCCGCCTCGTGCAGCAGCTCCGCGCGCCGATGATAGTTGACCTTGCGCCATTGCCTTTGCGCGGCGTTGGCGGTACTCACGGCGGCTTCGACCTCCGCGGGCGTCGCCTCGATCAGCTCGCCGATCACCTCCTCGGTCGCCGGATCGATCACCCGCGAGCGGCTGTCGCCGGCACCTTCGACCTGCCGGCCGGCGATCTGGTGTCGTCCGCTCAGGCTGCGAAAAAATTGCTCGACGCTCATGGCGCTCTCCCGATCGGGGCCGACAGTGTGCCCGAGGTCGGGCCGCCGGGTCTTGTCGCCTTCGGCGGCCGCTGTCGCGTTCTTGCCGATTTGCGGCTCCAACGCCTTACACTCCCGAGCCGTTTCCCCCAGCCTGCGCCAGTCATGCCAATCCGCAACCGCCCGCGGCGAGTCGAATCGCAGCTCCTGAGCCTCGCGGCGGTGCTCTCCGCGAGCTTCGGCGTCGGGCTGATATTCGGCTTCCAGCCGCCGTTGATGGCGCTGGTTCTCGAGCGCGGCGCCGCTTCGAGTCTCGAGATCGGCGCCGTGACCAGCATCAGCACCGTGGCGGTGATGTTGTGCGCGCCGCTCTACCCTGCCGCGATCGCGCGGCTCGGGCTGCGTGCCGCCGTCGTCATCGGCATCGTCGCCTCGAGCGCGATACTGGCGCTCATGCCGCTGCTCCCCGGCCTCCCCGCCTGGCTGACGCTGCGCTTCCTGACCGGCTGCGCGTTGGGGCTCGAGTGGATCGCGAGCGAGATCTGGCTCAATACACTCAGCACCAACACCTCGCGCGGCACCGTGATGGGAACCTACGCGACCGTATTTGCGGCCGGTGTCATGGCGGGTCCGCTGATGCTCGAGATCACGGGGACCGCGGGATCGAGGCCGTTCGTGGTGGGAGCACTCGCGTTGGCGCTCACCGCGCTCCCGCTGCTCTTCGTTGCTCACGGCCCGGCTGCCGCCCGCTCGCGCGATCGGCTGCCGTGGCTGCGGATCACCCGTGCCGCACCGATCGTGATGCTCGCCGCCCTCATCGCGGGCCTGGTGGAATCGGCGTACGTGTCGCTCTTGCCCGTATTCGGGGTGTTGCGCGGGCTCGATGAGCGCGCGGCGCTCCTGCTGGTGACGGTCTTTCTCGCCGGTAACGTTTTCCTGCAGTTGCCGATCGGCCGGGTCGCCGACCGTCTGGGACGCCGCCGGGTGCTCGCCGCCTGTGCAGGCGTCTGCATCGCCGGACCGATCGTGCTCTCCACAGTCATGGGCAAATCCTGGCTGCTTTGGCCATTGCTGCTGCTCTGGGGCGGCACGATGTACGGCTTCTACACGCAGGGAATCGCGCTCCTCGGCGAGGTTTACCCGGAAGCCGAGTTGGCAGACGCCAACACGGTGTTCGTCGTGGTGTATTGCGCCGGTGGCATCGCAGGACCGAGCCTCGGGGGCTTCGCTATGGACTGCTGGACACCGAACGGTCTGCTGGTGTTTCTGAGCGGCGCGCCGCTCCTGCTCGGGGCGAGCCTGCTGCGCCGCGCGCCCCCCCTCGGGTCGGCGGCCCGCTAGCGCGATTGCGGGGCCGGCTGCGGCGATGGCGCGCCGACGTAAAACGTCGCGGGGTCACTCGTGCGCAGGAAAGCGGCAGCCCGTGCATCCTCCGACTCGGCGGGAATCACGGCAGCAGGCTGCAGCGGCACCACCTTGCGGAAGGCGTCCCGCAGCGCCGCCGGCGCCGGCCCGAACTGGCGCTGTGGATTCTGGGCCTGGCGCGCGTCCATCCAGACGCTCGCCGTCAGCAGATCCTGCGAGAGGAGATCGAGCGTCGTGTCGACCGCCCGGCGCACGTGCTCGACTTTGAGCTGCGTCTGGGCCTGCAGGTCTTCGACCGTGCTGACGATTGCGGCGCCGAAGGGTGCCACTGGATTCGTGAGGCTCTGAATCTCCTGCTGCAGCGCGACCGGGGTGTAGCCGCCGGTCCATTGAGGACCGTTCGGCAGGACGTCCGGGAGCTTCACCACGGTGAAGAACGGGTTGCTGAAGCGATCGATGCGCAACATCACGGCGACGTCCATGTTGGCGAGCGCAATGACGAAGCCCTCCATCTTGTTCGCGAGCGGGTACGGATCCCAGTTCGCGTTCGAGACGATGTACCCGTGTTGACCATGGCTGAGTGCGCCGCCTTTCACGTAGAAGCGCATCAGCTGCGGTGTGGCGAGCTCCCACGAGTCCCCGGGCGCGATGCCGACGTGCACCGCGGGGTTGTGGTCGGATGAGTTCGCCTGGAACAGCACTGCCGCATCGAGCTGCGACCATTCCTGCCACGCAGAGGCCTGCCGGATCGAGGATGCCCGCAGGCTCTCCGGGTCCTGGATGATGCGTGTCGGATCCGCATCGAACAGGTAGCTGCCCTTCAGCATGTCGAGCACACGGGCGGCGTCCCAGTTGAGCCACGGATCCGGGCGATCGCGCTGCACGACCAGGCTGAGCGGCGTGACGCTCGAGTTCATGCCGTTGAGGTCCATGGCATAGATAAGGTCCGCCCACTCGAGTGCGCGGCGGGCATCGTTGACGACCAGGGCCGCCTGTCCGGTCGCGTAGGCATCGCTGCTGGTGAGAGCATTATCGTCGGCACCGAAGGGCTGGATCGGCTTGAGTCCCGCTGCGCTGAGTGCCTTCGCGGCGGGCATGCGGACCCCACGGTAGTAGGCCTCACCCGCTCCCACCATGGCGGCCCCAACGTTCGAGAGCTGCGCAAGGTCGCCCTCGCCCAGCGTGCCGCGCGACTTCACGACCGGTGTGACGCGGTCGTTGAGCAGATCGAGCAGCATCTGCGCGAGAGCGGGACTCGGTGCATTGAAGGTCATGGCATTCGCGCGCACCACCATCATCGCCCGCACGATCTCCTCTGTAGCGACCTCCGGTCCATAGCCCCACACGGCACCGCGGCGGAAGCTTGCGAGCTGTTCCTGCTCGAGCTTCGGTTTGTTCGTTGCAGAAGTGGCATCGCCTTCGAAGATCACGACTTCGCGCTGATCGCCCGCGCCACGGTTGAACCAGTAGACCGGCACGCCCTCGGCAGCCGCCTCGAGCAGCAGCCCGTAGTTGTCCTGCTCCCGTTGCCGCGCCTCGGGGCTCACCTGCACCTTGGCGCCATAGCGCGCCACGGCCACGATCTGCTCGATGGTCAGATCGCGGCCCGTCAGGGTGATCATTCGATCGGCCTGTGCAGGCGTGATCGGTGTGTACTGCGGCGGGGGCGGTTGCGGAGATGGCGGAGGGCTCGCCGGTGCTCCATAGGCTGCGGTCGCGAGCAGCGCAATCGCGCCGAGTGCCGAGAAGTGGCCGATACATCGGGGGACTTGCATGCAATTGCCTCCTGGACGTCGCTCGGCCCTATTCATCGGGTTCGGGCAACGGTGATCGCTGCGGCGCGAACGCGGCCGCCGCCGTATTTCTGAGAAAATGGGCCGCGAGATCCACGTCGGACTCGGCGGGAAGCTCACCCCTGTCGCGCCGCAAGGGCACGGTCTTGCGAAACGCCTGCCACGCAGCCGCAGGCGCAGATCCGAACTCTCGCGAGGCATCCTGCGCCTTGCGAACGTCCATCCAGAACGCGCCGGTCAGCAGATCGCAAGCGAGCAGCTCGTACGTGACATCGACTGCCTCTCGGACGCGGTAGGCCTTGATACGCGTCTGCGCCTGCAGATCCTCGACGGTCGAGACGAGCGCAGCGCCGCTCGGCGCGATCGGGTTGGTGAGGCTCTGGATTTCCTGCTGCAGATCGACCGGACTATATCCGTAGTCGCGCACCGGCGCGGGCACCCCGGTGAACACCTCCGCAGGCGTCACGGCCGTGAAGAATGGATTGCCGAAGCGCTGGATTCTGAGCGAGACGGCAATGTCCATGTTGGCGAGCGCAATGACGAAGGACTCGAGCTTGTTGGCGAGCGGGTAGGGATCCCAGTTGGCGTTCGAGACGATGTAACCGTGCTTGCCGTTGCTGCGCGCGCCACCCTTGACGTAGTACTTCTGCAGCTGCGGTGTCGCGAGCTCCCAGGAGTCCTCGGGCGAGAGGTCGGTTCGCACCGCCGGGTTGTGATCCGAGGAGTTGATCTGCAGCGCCAGCGCATTGCGCAACGCCGCCCACTCCTCCCATGCCGACGCCTGGCGGATCGAAGATGCCCGCAGGCTCTCCGGGTCCTGGATGATGCGCTTCGGGTCGTCATTGAAGAGGTAGCTTCCCTTCAACATCTCGAGCACGCGCGCAGCATCCCAGTTCAGCCACTTGAACGGCCGGTCACGCTGCACGACGAGGCTGAGCGGGGTGATGCTCGAGTTCATCCCGTCGAGATCCATCGCGTAGATCAGATCGGCCCACTCGAGCAGGCCACGCGCATCGTACGCCGCCAGCGCCGCGATCCCCGTGGCGTAGGCATCGCTGCTGATCAGGGCGCTGGTGTCGGCGCCAAAGGGTTCCATCGGCCTGAGCCCCGCCTTCGCGAGCGCCGTCGCCGCGCTCATCCGCACGCCCTCGTAGTAGGCATCGCCTGCCCCTACCAGGGTCGCCGCGACATTGCTCAATTGCGCGAGATCACCCTCGCCCACCGTGCCCCGTGCACGCACAACCGGCGTCACCCGCCGATTGAGGAGCTCGATGAGCATTTGCGCGAGCTGCGGGCTCGGCGCATTGTGGCTCATGGTGTTCGCGCGAACGACGAGCATCGCGCGAACGATCTCCTCCAGCGAGACCTCAGGCGCGAGTCCCACCGACGCGCCGTGCCGAAAGGCGCGCAGCTGACTGCGAATGAGGTAGGCGCGATTTTCAGGCGTCATCGGATCGCCGGAGAACACGATCGTCTCGCGCTGATCGCCCACACCGCGGTTGAAGCCATATACGGCCACGCCCTCCGCGGCGGCCTCGAGCAGCAGACCGTAGTTATCGCTCTCACGCTGACGTGCGCCCGGGCTGAGCGCCACCCTGGCCCCGTATCGGGCCACCTCGACCACCTCGCCCGGGGTCAGCTGCTCTCCGGTGAGAGTGACTGTGTGGCTCGTCATCGTCGGCACGATGGGCGTGTAGCCCGGAGCGCTCGCGCCAGAGGCCCGCGCCCCGCACCCAAGCAGGACGCCGAGGGTCAGAAGCGCTGCGCGTACCGCCTGAATATGCACGCTGGGGAGCGGGCGTTGCATCGCCGAGCTAGTGGCCGGGTCCAGCCTGCGAGGCCATCCACTGCCCGTCGGTCTGCGGCATCGGCGGACCGGCGGAATAGAACGTGGAGGCGGGAGTTTGCTTCAGGAACTCGTAGGCGAGCGCCGCAAAAGGAATGTCGGGACGGCTGTCGGGTTCCTGCTGCCACGGCACTTGCTTGCGGAATGCGCTCCAGACCGCGGTCGGTGCCGCCGCGAACTGCCGTGCGGGGTTTTCCACCTTGCGGACGTCCAGCCAGTAGGTGGCGGTGAGCAGGTCATAAGCGAGCAGCTGCACGCTGAGGTCGACCACTTGGCGTCCGCGCACCGCCTTGAGGCGGGTGAGCGCCTCGAGATCGGCGACGCCGAAATCCGTCGCGTTGCCCTCCGCCGCCACGGCGTGCGCGTCGTTCTGGATCTCGGCCCAAACGTCCATGAAAGCGAAGTACGGCTCGAGCAGCGCGGGCGAGAGACGCAGCTGCTCGGGACTCAGGACATCCTTCGGATAGATCGCCGTGAAAAAAGCGCTCGGCCCGCGGTCGCTGAAGCGCTCGATCCGCTGCGCGATGGCGGCATCGAAATTCGCCATGGCGATCGTGAACGCCTCGATCGCGTTGGTCATCGGGTAGGGATCCCAGTTCGCGGTCGAGAGCACGTAGCCGTGACGGCCGTGGCTTGCCGGCCCGCCCTTGACGTAGTACTTCATGAACTGCGGCGTCGAGAGCTCCCAGGAATCGCCGGGCGACGCATCGAGCAGGATCACCGGGTTCTGCTCGCCGGAATTGATCTGCACGAGCACGTTGTCGCGCAGAGCGGCCCACGCCTGCCACGCGGAGCCTGCACGGATGTGCGAGGCACGCAGACTCTCGGGATCCTGAATGATGCGCTTCGGATCGTCCTCGAAGAGGTAACTGCCCCGCAGCATGTCGAGGATCCGGGCCGCATCCCATGCTACCCATTTGAACGGCCGTTTCTCGAGCGCCCGCGAAGCAAGTGGAGTGACGCTCGAGTTCATGCCGAGCTTGTCCAGAGCGTGAATGAGGTCAGCCCACTCGAGCGTCTCCCTGGCGTCGGCCACCAGCAGCGCCGCGAGCGCATCGCCGTATGCATTGCTGGTCCCGCCGCCGGTCTCGGTGGTGAGCGGCTCGAGCCCGGCCCGCTTGAGCGCTTCGGCCGCACTCATTCGCGCCCCGCGGAACCAGGCCTGGCCCCGCCCCACCATGGTCGCGAGGAAGTTGTTGGCCACGAACAGGTCGCCTTCGCCCAGAGTGCCGCGCGCATACATGACCGGCGTGACGCGCCGGTTCAGCAGCTCAACGAGCAGCTGCATGAACTCGGGCGTCGCGGCCTCGAACGGAACCGAGTTCGCGCGAATGACGAGAAAGGCCCGGATCAGGTCCTCGTCGGCGATCTCCGGCAACACCCCCTCGCGCGCTCCGTCGCGCGCCCGTTCGAGCTGCGTCACTTCATTGCGAGTGACCCGCATTTCGCGCTGCGCCCCGGCACCCCGGTTGACTCCGTAGACCGACACGTTCTCGGCAGCGGCCTCGGCGCGCAGCTCGTTCCCTGCCACCGCGCGCTCGATCGCTTCCGGGCTGTAGCGCACGTGAGCGCCGTGGCGCGCGACGGCGACCACCTGCTCGATCGTGAGGTCATGCCCGGTGAGGGTGACGACCGTCGACTCGGCGTCGGTTTTGATGGGATGGAAGTCGGCAGCGCAAGCGGTCCCGGCGACGAACACGGCCAGAACCATGCGGGTGTATTTCGTGTGAGGCAACGTCTTATCTCCCTTAATCTGGTGCGCAATACCCTCGTGTGCCCTGCGTCACCGAACGAGCGTCACGCTTCCTCGCGGCGCTGAGATGCCGCGTGCGGCCAGTCCGGCCGGAAAGAGAGGATCGTGGCACCGGGCGGCAGGCGGTGATTGAACATGCGGTTGTGCCACAGGGTGGCCGCATGGAAAGGGTGCGATTCCTCCAGGAGGGTGACCGCGCACGGGATGCGATAGCACTGCGTGTATTGCTCGAACTCGAGCACGCACCACCCGTCATCGAGCAGTTGCGCCACCAGCGGCGATTCACCCGTGAAGAGTGCGGTCATGACATCGGAGAAGCGGCCCGGATCCTGAAAATAGCTTCCCTGCAGTATCCCGAGGATGCTCTCGTAACGCTCATTGGGATCCTGGGTGCGCAGGTACTGGTAGCGAAAGAGCTCGGTGCTCTCGCGCGGCTCGGTCTCGAGGATGAGCGTGATGATGCCGTGCGAAAGCTCCTCCCCGCGTCGGCCGAGTACCCGGGGGCGCATGCCGGGCGAGGGGCGAGCGCCCGCTTCGCGCGCCGCGAGCTGCCGGATGCGGCACTGCCAGCCGAGGAACTCCCGCCGCAGCGCTGCCGCTGCGACTGTGCTCAGCACGACGTTGTCGGGCATACGTTCCACCGCAGCCCGCTGCGTGGTGTCAGTCAGCTCAATACACCGCCAGCCGGTGACTGACGTACACGACGACGGCGCCGGCAATGAGGGTCAACCAGGGCCATAGCCCCGCACGATTCACGATCTTCTCGCCCGAGCCGAGGTCGAGGTCCTCGACCATTGCCGCGGGGAATGTGCCCTTGTCGCGTACGTAATGCCGATACGCGAACACCGGCACGATCAGCGCCGCGAACAGCAGCCCGGTCTTCAGCGTGCCGGACCCGTAGACATCGGCGCCCATACCCATGAAGGTCAGGTTCACGAAGGACAAGGCCGCGCCCGCCGCGATGAGCCACGTGGGTGCGCGCCACGGGCGCTCCTGCCGCGGGCGATCCACACGGTGCATCCAGCCCGCATTCAGATTGAGGAAGTTGAACATCAAATAGCCGACGTTCGAGGCGCCGAGCACGAACACGTAGTCGGACATGAGCAGCAGCAGCAGGTTGAAGCCGAGATTGGTCAACATGGCGTTGGTCGGCGCGCCATGCCGGTTCACCTTCGAAAGGTACGCGGGCAGCCAGCCGTCCATGGACGCCTGGTAGAGCGTTCGCGACGATCCTGCCATCGAAGTCATGATGGAGAGGACGATCGAGAGAATCAGCATGATTACCAGCACCGCGCCTACAGCCACGCCGGCGTGAACCATGCGGGCCATCACCTTGCCAACGCCCATGCCGCTGTAGATGTCGGGAGCGAGCATCCCGGAGTACGTTGCGGGCGTGACTATTGCACCGTGGGCATCGAGCACCGCGGGTCTCACCAGCTCGCCGAGGCCCAGGAACCCCTGAAAGGCGAACGGCACGAGCGTGTAGACGACCACGCACAGCAAACCCGAATAGAAGATCGCCTTGAAGGTGTCGGTCTTGGGATTCTTGAACTCCCCGGTGTAGCAAACCGCAGTCTCGAAGCCGTAGGTCGACCAGGCGGCGAGGAACATGCCGCCGGCCATCAGCGTCCATCCCGCGCGGTTCCACTCGCCATCCACGACGTGGCCGGCGGCGTCGTGGGCGATGGGCGCGAGCGGGAAGAAATGCGCCTTCACCATGTCGCCCGTCAGAATCGGCATGACGCCGATCAGGATCAGCGGGATCACCGCCGAGATCGCCAGGATCTTGGTGGTGTTGGCCGAGCGCAGGATGCCGCCGTCCTGGATGGCCTTGACGGCGAGCATGATGATCGCGCCGAGGATGAAGGTGGCGTTGATCCGCAGGCTGAGTCCCGTCTTCACGCCCGAGAGATCGAGCAGCGTCCACTGCCAGGTGTTGATGACAGAGTCCGGCGCGAACAATCCATCGAGGATGTAGCCCGCGGCGAGCCCCGAGCCGATCGCCTGCACCGGCGACCATGCGAACCAGTTGCACCACACGGAAACCGGCGCCACGAGCTTGCTGTAGCGAACCCAGGCGATCGCGCCGTACACGGACGTCCCGCCCGCCTTGTCCGGGAACAGGCCGGCGATCTCCGCGTAGGTCATCGATTGCACGAATCCGAGAGCGATCGAGACCATCCACACGAGCCACGAGGGCTTGCCGACGGTCGCCGCGACGGCGCCGATGGAGAACAGGACGAGCGGCGGCACACCGCTCGCCACCCAGAACGCTCCGGTCCAATCGATGCCGCGCTCGAGCCCGGCCGATTTGACCTCGCCCGCCGCGGCGGTCGGGGATGCCCCGTTCGCCGTGCTGCTCAACCTACTTGCCCTGCGAGAACTTGTAGTCGAAGCGTACCCCGATCACGCGCGGGCGTGGCACCACTTCGGTCAGCACGAACTGGCTGCTGTCGGTCGACAGGCTGGTGTTCGTATTGGTGATGTTCTGTCCGTAGAGCTGCACGCTCCACTGCCCCCTCCCGATCCCCGCCGAAGCGTCGTAGCTGGTGTATGGCGGAATGTCGTAAGCGGGCACAAAGCCGGTCGCCGTGATCATGTGTCCCTGGTGGATGCCGCCCGCCTGTACGAAGAGGTTGTAGTCCGCCATGACCCAGTCGTAGCGCAGCCGCGCATTCATGTTGAACGGCGGCGAGTAGGCGGTCGGACTGCCGACCGGCCCATACGGGTTCGGTATCGTAGTGATCGGCTTGCCGTACTCGGCCGCGGAGGCGGGATTCGCGAGCAGTGCGGGATTGTTCGCGATCAGGTAGGGCGAGTTGGTCTGAGAACTGCTGTTCCAGGAGGCGGAAACCCATGCGGTCAGGCCCTGCGTCACGCGCCAGACGAGCTGAGGCTCGACACCTTTCACGCGGTAACTCGGGCCGTTGGTGGCGAAGGCGAGGTTGCCGAGGGCGCCCTGCGGATCGAAGAAGCCGGTCTGCGCGTTATCCCAGTTTTCCTGATATATCGCGCCGTTGAATTGCAGAGTGTGGTCGAGCCACTCGGTCTTCCAGCCGACTTCGTTGTTGGTGACGTTGTCGGGCACGGTGGTCGCCGGGATGCAGAATCGATCGATATTCTGTGCGTCAGGCAGGTGGCATGAGGTCGAGCGATTGAACGAGCCGGCGCGGAAGCCCTGCGAGTAGGTGTAGTAGAGGAGCAAATCGGGCGTGAGGTGCCAGCTGACGTTGACGCGCCCGCGGTTACCGCTATTGGATTCCGCGGTCTGCCGCAGGCCGAAGTTGGTGCCGTACGGGGATCCGTACAGCGGGTTGCCCACCGCGCCGGCCACCGGATTCAGCCCGCAGATGCCGGTGTAGGTGTTGGTGGGGCTGAATTCCTTGCAGTAAAAGCTGCCGACGTCGCCGCCGGTCTCGTTGCTGTCGTATTTGAAGTGGCGGATGCCCGCGGTGATCGTCAGCACCTTCGGAATCACGTCGAAATCGAGCGAGGCGAACTCGGCGAGCTGCTTGTAGCCGCGCTCCACGTCATCGAAGAATCCGCTGTCGGGCATCGGCGTGAATTGCGGTGAGCCCGGCCACGGCTGGATCGGCAGGAAACAGTTGGTCTTGAGTCCGGTCGGCGAGCAGGTGGGCACCGTCACGTAGGCCCACTGTGTCTGGTCGACGATGTTGTACTTCTCCCAGTACCCGCCGACGGTCGCGCGGACACGCCAGTTCTCCGGCGTCGACAGGCGCAGCTCATGGCTCTGATGGGTGTTGCGCTCGCTCTCCCTCCAGATCGTGCTCGGCGAATAGCACTGGCCATCGGCGGGGCTCGACCCATAGCCCGCGCACTGATAGTAGTAGCCGTACACGCCGCGCGCGTAGTTGGTGTAGTCCTGCACCTGCTCGACGTTGCGCACCAGGTAGGCGCCGCTATACACCAGCTTCAGGTCGCCGACCTTCCCATTGACAACCAGCGCGGTGTTCTCGAACCGGTCCTTGTCGTACGAGGGATTGAACAGGTTCACCGACAGGGGCGGCAGCGGGATACTGCCAAGGGGCTCGCCGCGGGCGTTGTACGTCACGCCTTCTGACGCGAACGGCATCTGATAGAAGACGCCGTCGGCCTCCATGTTCTGATAGGACTGGGTGAGGAGCGCGTCCCAGTCGTCGTTGATCTTGTAGAGCAGCTCCGCACGCATCCCCGTGTAGGTCACGGGGTTGATGTCGTTGGCGACGACATTGGCGTTATTGATCACCAGGCTGTTCGCCGGAGCGACGCCCCCATTATGGAGGGTGAAGCCCTCGTCGGTACCCGCGCGGGTGAAGGTGCTCGGCAGGTTGTTGATGTAGCCGCCGTGGCGATCGGTGTAGATGACGGCGCGCGCGGCGAGGTGCTCGTCGATGAGTGGCAGATTGAGCACGGCACTGATGGCAGTGTTCGGATCGCCGTGGGCGGTGGTACCGTAGTCGGCGGTGACGCTGCCTTCGGTGATGTCGAGCTTCGGCTTGTTGGTGATGTAACGCATCACGCCGCTGAGCGCTCCGCCGCCGAAAAGCGTGCCCTGCGGACCCTCGAGCACTTCGATACGCTCGAGATCGGCCGCATAGACATCGAGGTTGCGGCCCGGGAGCTGCCCCGACTGCTCGTCGAGATAGATGGCTACCGCGGGGAAGGCGGCCGTGGTGCCGCCGCCCTGATTGCCGCCACCGCCGACGCTCAGACCGCGCATGAAGATCTCGCCCTGCGACGGGCCGTTGGTGGACTGGGTGACGTTGGGCAGATAGCGGACGAACTGGTCGAACGTCTGCACGTTCAACTGGGTGAGCGTCTCGCTGGTCAATGCCTGGATGGTGATCGGTACGTCCTGGATGTTCTCCACACGACGTTGGGCCGTCACAACGACCTCGGCGAGACTGGTCGTCTCCGCGGGTGTGGTCTCACTGGTGGGTGCTGCATCGGCCAGGGCATGGGCCGCATGCAAGCTCAGCGCGGCGGCGACCGCCGCCGAGACTTTAGGATTCATAGTCAACCCCCTGTTCTCTTAGCTGGAAGCGCCGCGAGCACGCACGACCGCAGACGTCATGGTGAGCAAGGACACTAGCTTCTGCCCGCGCGGTGTGCAAGCGGTTCGCAGACGCACGCAAGGTGGTCCGACCACTCGCAGTTGCCGAGCCCCGCCATCTCGGGCGGTGAGATGCGCGTGTGTGGTCCGACCAGTGCACGCGCGGCCGCATCGCCGCGGAGCTGAGGTTAGACTGTCGGGCGCAAAACTTTTCGCACCGCGCTTTTTCGCGCACCGTGCTCGCAGATCATGGGAGAGGCGTCGATGAGACAGCTCACGGCAATCGCAGCGGCCTGGTTTCTTGGCAGCGCGGCGAACGCGGCCGCGCCGCCGCCTTCCGCGACGGTTGCCTATCACCCCACTGACGACAGCATGGCGGGAAAAGTCGTCACTCTTACCGGCTCCGATCTCACGATCGAGCAGGTGATCGAGGTTGCGCGGCACGGCGCGAAAGTCGAGCTGAGCCCGCAGGCACGTCAGCGTGAGGCCGACAATTACGGCCTGCTGCTCGAGGCCGCCGCCGAGGGGATACCGGTGTACTGGTTCAACCGCGGCGCCGGCTCGCAGCGCGAGACGATCATGTTCTCCGGCGACCCGATGTCGCCGGAGAACAAGGCCTATCTCGAGAAGTCACAGCGACTCGCATTCTCTTCCGGCGCGATCCGGGGTTACCCGCCCGAGGTGGGCGACGAAGAGATCGTTCGCGCCATGATGGTCATCCGCGCCAACGCTATGACGTACAACGCACCGAGTCCCCAGCTCGCGCAGATGCTGCTCGACCTCTTGAACCATCACATCACGCCGGTAGTGCAGTCGCGCGGTACGCTCGGCGAAGGTGATCTCGCGCAGCTCGGCGACGTCGGCGCCGGCATGGTCGGCGTCGGAGACGCCTACTACCGCGGCAAGCGCATGAGTGCCTCCCAGGCGCTGGCCGCGGCGGGGCTGAAGCCGTTGCAGCCGTTCGCGGCGGACAGCAACGCGCTCACCAGCAGCGATGCCTATGCGACGGCGATCGCCGCGCTGGCGGTGGGCGATGGACGTGACGCCCTCGAATGGGCCGATCTGATCTACGCGATGGATCTCGACGGGATGAACTCGAGCATCACCCCGCTCAGCCTCGTCGTGCAGCGGGACCGGCCCTTCAAATGGCTCAACTGGGACGCCGCCCGCGTGCTCGAAATGTTGAAGGGAAGCTACCTCTTCGACGACGACCCGAAGCGCATCATCCAGGACCCGGAGAGCCTGCGGGCATCCTCGATCCGCCAGGCCTCGGCATGGGAGGATTGGGCCGCGTTGCGCGATGCGGTAGTCCTGCAGGTTAATTCCTCGGATCACAATCCGGCAGTGCGAACCGACCTGTCGCCCGAGGACTCCTGGGAGCTCGCGACACCGCAGCTGCAGAAGTACTACGTCAAGGGCGGCGCGCACAGCAACGGCAAGCACGGTTACATCGTCTCGAATGCCAACTGGGATCCCTATCCGCTCGCGAACAAGCTCGAGTCCTTCGTCATCGCGCTCGCCAACATGGACATCGTGGTGGCGCTGCGCATCGACCGGTTCAGCAATTCCTTCTTCACCGGCACCGATCCCGCGACGGCGCTCCATGTGCCGCCGGCCAACAGGTTCGCGCTGTTCCTCGCGAGCGGCGGCGGCTTCACTCCCGTCGATCTGCAGCAGGAGATCCAGGGGCTCACGAACCCCGTTGCACCATCGGGCGCTGCGATCGTCTCCACGGTTGAGGATCTGCAGGCCCAAACGCGGCTCAAGAGCTACCGGGTCCGGCAGGCGGTGGATACGACGTTCGATCTGCTGGGGCACGATTTGCTCAACGCCTCCTTCTGGCTGGACGTGCGCAAGGCGCAGGAGCCGGCGCGCAACTTCGGCGAGGCGCCCACGGCCGCCTGGCAGGCGCTGCGCAAACGGATTCCGCTCGATCTCGGAGAGGGCAAAGCGCCGCCCGCGCAGTCCCCGCCCGTCTCCGCAGCGGACTTCATCCGCACGACGCCCGCGGCCGGCTTCTATGCGGGCGGTGCCGCGATGCCCGTCAGCTCCGAGCTGAGCGCGTCCGGATCTCAACGACAGTAGGCACCGTGCGGCTCCATGCAGGATGCGGCGTTGCGCTCTGCGCCGTGCTGCTGGCGCTGTCAGCCGCGCCTGCGCAAGCGCTTGCCGCGGGGGGCGCCGCGGCGATCCTCCCGCAGAGCGCATTCAGGCCCGCCAGCACGCTGGCAGCGCCGGTACCGAACGCCGCGTTCATTCCGGGCGCGGACTCAATGCCGGCGCCCGCCTTCGCCGGCACGTTGAGCCTCAGTCCCGCGCAGCTGAGGTTGCAGCCGCCCATCGAGAAGCCGGTCATCCTCGGACGCGATGCGCGCATCTTCCCGGGCGTTATCCTGAGATTCGTGACGCTCGGCGATGTGTTGGTACCGCTCGAGCGGGGCGAGATGGTGCGCGAGAGCACACCCGGCGCGACGCCGAGCTACTGGCGCGTCATCCCGCAGTTCGGCAGGGTCTGGCACGAGAAGGCCGATGGCGAGTGGTCGCGGGCTGCATTCCCCATCATGCTGGTCAACGACACGGAGAATCATGCGCACCAGGGACTCGCCACTTTTCTCTACCGCGGCGAAGAGGTGACCGGGCTGCTGGCGCAGTTCGTTCAGCAGACCGCGCCCTATCTCACCATGCACCTGCTGGTCGCTTCGGGGTACGTGCCGGCGAAGCTCTCTGCGATCGATTCCCCTGCGGTCGCAGCTGCGCAGCAGGCTGCAAAGAGCGAGCTCGCCGACCGCTTGCCGTCGAAACCCTGGGCAGAGCTGCTGAAGACGGTACCGCCGGGAACCCTGGACGGGTTCGGCGGCCCGCTCTATCCAAAATGGCGCGTGGCCGTCGCTCTGGTACGCGACGGGACTCTCTACTATCAGGATTCGCAGACCCCGTACGGCGTGTACCCCTACCCACTCGAGATGCGCTTCGGCGTGCGCTCGGAGACCAAGAGCGTCATCGCTCCACTGGCGCTGCTGCGCCTTGCGCAGGTGTACGGGCCCTGGGTGCTGACACTCAACATCGGCGATTATGTGCCGGGCCTCGATCCCAAGTGGCGGCGGGTTCGCTTCATGGACGCGGCCAACATGGCCACGGGCTTTGGAGGCACGGGCACCCTCAAGACCCACCCGAACGACATCTTCGATGGTTATCTCGGGGGCAACTACGACGCCTGGTACACCGCGCCGTCTCTCGCGGAGAAACTGCGGGAAATCGACGCGAATCTGCACGCCTATCCCTGGGAGCCCGGCACGGTGATGCGTTATCGCGATCAGGACTACTTCCTTCTCGGCGTTGCGATCGATCGATTTCTCAAGAGCGTGCGCGGTCCGCAGGCCGATCTGTGGAAGATGGTGCAGACGGAAGTGCTGGAGCCGATCGGAGTTCACCACGCACCCGCGGTGCGCACGCGCGAGGCTGACGGCAGCGACGGGGTCGTATGGTGCAATGCCGGCTACTACCCGACGCTCGACGACCTCGCAAAGATCGCGTTGCTTTACCAGACCCGCGGCGAGCACGCAGGCGTGCAGATCCTCAACCGCGAGATGACTGCGGGCCTGCTCACCGGGCGCAATGCGATCGTGAAGCGCGGCGACGCCTCACTCGGCGCGGGCTTCGAGCCTGAGGACGAGACCGAGGAAGCACGCTACCTCATGGGTTTCCATTTCATCCGCTACGCGAGCGCCAACGGCGCCGTCCACTACCTGCCGAGCATGCACGGCTCCGGCGAAAACGAGCTCATCATCTACCCCAACGGCATGATCTCGCTCGTCATGGCGAAAGCCGCACAGGAAAGGCTGAACGGCGAGAACCCGAAATCCAACGACGGGCCCGTAACCATCCGCGCGGTCGAGAGGCTTGCGCCGTTTTGATCGGGCGCACTGCCGGGGCGCAGCTGACCCCACGCGCACGCCCTCACCCTCAGCCGCTGTCTTTGAGCTGCGCGAAGTACACCAGCGTGCGGTAGGGAAATTCGACCACGCCGTCGCGTGCGTGCGCGTCAAACAGCGCGCGCAGCCCCGCCATCAGCGGCTCATGTTGCGGATGGCCCGGCTCGGGCGCGTAGGAAGATGACATGAGGCGCCCGCGAAGGGCCTCGAAGCCGTAGGCCTGGGGATTATCGAAGGTGGCACATTCCATCGCGCCGCCGAAGAACTCGCGCATGGCCGGCTCATCGGACCGGCGCGCGGCGATTCCCTCGAACTCCGACGCACAGCGCAGCAGCAGCTCCTGGTATTCCGCCAGGAACGCACTCCCCGCGGGCGGATGCTCGTTCCACAGCAGCGCGCCACAGCCGCCCCGTTTGACGATCCGCCGCGCTTCGACGCGCGCCGTTGCAGGCGCGAACCAGTGAAACGCCTGTCCCGCGACGTACAGATCGACGCTTTCCGCGGCGAGACTCGTCGCCTCGGCGGTGCCGGGAATACTGTGAAACCCGGCTCGGTCACCGAGCCGCGCTTCGGCAGCACCACGCATGCCGTCGTTGGGTTCCACGGCAAACACCCGCGCGCCGCGCGCCAGCAGCTGCTCGGTCAGGATCCCCGTGCCCGAGCCCACGTCCGCGACCGCCGCGCCGGGAGAGAGACCACAGCGCGTGCGTAGCAGGTCGATGGCTGCCTGCGCATAGCTCGGGCGGTAGCGGGCGTAATTGTCCACCCGCGAGGAAAAGCGCCGCGTCGAATCGCTCGTCGGAGGCATCCCGGAACCTTAGCGCAATCGCGTGACGGTGACATTGATGGTCGCGGCAAGAACCGGGTGGCTGCCCACTGCAGCATCTGTCAGCCTATGCGCTATGTCGGACTCTGAATGCACCACCGCCAGCGCAGGCCGGGCGCTGCCGGCAACGCAGCCCGCAGCCCCCGTGCCTCAGGCTGTGACGACGGCGCCCTGGCGAACTTCCCTCGAGCTCACTCTTCTCGGCGCAATCTGGGGCGCGTCGTTCATGTTCATGCGAGTCGCCGCGGGCGACTTCGGTCCCTTCCCGCTGGTCGAAATGCGGCTGGCATTCGGAGCGTTGGTCCTCATACCGTTCCTGTGGCGCGCCCGCGCCCAGTTCACGCGCATGCTGTGGCTGCGAATCGCGGGCATCGCGATGATCAATGCCACCATTCCGCTCACGTTGTTTGCATGGGCGGCCGAGCGAGCCCCGGCCGGTATCGGCGCCATCTCCAACGGCATGACAGTGATGTTCGCAGCCCTCGTCGCCTTCCTGTTCTTCGGGGAGCGCATCGGTGGGTGGCGCCTCCTGGGACTCATCACCGGCTTCGTCGGCGTAGCCATCCTGGCGAGCGGCAAGACGGCGGGAGTGAGCGTCGCGCCCGCCGCGCTCGCCGGCACCGCCGCCTCGCTCTGTTACGGCATCGGGATCAATCTGGTTCGACGCTACCTGACGTCCTATCCTCCGGCCGCAGTGGCTGCGGCGGCGCTCACCAGCGGCGCCCTGGTGATCGCGCCGCTCGCGGCGCTGAATTGGCCGCATCATCCCCTCCCCGTTGCCTCGTGCGTCAGCGCGCTGCTCCTCGGGGTGCTGTGCACGGGCTGCGCCTTCGTGCTGTATTACCGCCTGGTCGCACGCATCGGTGCCGCGCGCACCTCCACGGTTACCTACCTGATACCCTTGTTCGGCGTGGTCTGGGCGTGGCTGCTCCTTGGTGAGCCGGTGACGCTCACCATGGCGCTGGCCGGCGCGCTGATCCTCGCCGGGGTGGCGCTGAGTCAGCAACGCTTAGGCAAATCCTGAAAGGCATCGGTGGCGGAGCACCCGCGCGCAGTCCATTTCCCCGACCTCTTGAACGTTCGTGACCTCGGTGGCTGTCCGACGATGGACGGCGCCGAAACGCGCTGGCGTTCGTTGCTGCGCGCGGACGACCTCGTCCAGCTCACCCCCGAGGGCGTGCGCGCGCTCTCGGACTACGGGATCGGCACGATCCTCGACCTGCGCTGGCCGGAGGAGGCCGCACGGCATCCCGGTCCGCTGGCGGAAGCCGCCCCTCACATCCGCTACGAGCGCATTTCGCTCCTGACACGCAGCGAGGACGAATGGCGGCTGCGCAGCCGTGATCCGGCCAAGGAGCTGTGGAAGTGCGCGGTTCTCGAGCACGTGCGCGCGGAGCTGCGTCGTGTGCTGGCCGTCATCGCTGCCGCGCCGCCGGAACCGCTGCTGTTTCATTGCGTCGCCGGGAAGGACCGCACCGGCCTGCTCGCTGCGCTGCTGCTGGCGCTGGCCGACGTGCGGCCCGAAGCGATCGCGTACGATTACGCCCAGAGCGCGCAGATGCTGCGCGCAGGCTACCTGCGCCGCTACCCCGAGATCGACGCGCCACGAATCCTCGAGGCGCTGCGCTGTCCTGAGCAAGCCGCTTACAACATGCTGAAGTTTCTCGAAGCTGCGGGCGGGGTGCGCGCCTACCTCGCAGAGATCGGGCTGACGTCCGCTGAGATCGGGCGGCTGCGCGGACGGCTGCGAAACTGATCGAGCGGCTGTGACGCGGGTCACGCGGCGATCAAGCTGCGCCCGCAACGGGGACGCCTATTCACCGTCGGTTCAGCGCCGCGCCGCAATACTTTCCCTCAGCACCGGACTGAACGCGCTCCCGATCGGCCCTCCATCACACGCGGGCGCATTTAGCAAGCACGTTCGGATTTGAGCCGCGTCATCCGGTGCGTCCCTCTGCCCCCTTCCGGACTATGCTTCGCGGGGACTGCCCGACCGCGAGGACTGGCGCATGGAAATCACCGGGGGCTGCCTGTGCAAGGCAGTACGCTACTCGCTGAACGTGCGTGCGGGCACGCTCGATGACCGCGAGCTCGCGCGTCCGGCAGCCACCATCTGGACGACGAGTGCGCCGAGCTGGGCCTGCTTCGATGAGCGCATTCCGAGAGTCGAGCGGCAGCCGCCACCACCAGTGGCGGCGCCTCCGGCGAACTGAGAGGCAGCGGCGCAAAGCTCAAGCGCGCGCCGGCCTCACTTCGGCGCGAAGTCGACCTTGGTCTGCCAGTGCGGGACCTGGGGATGATCCGTGTCGATTACGAGCGTTCCGTGTGCCCGCTGCTGAGTGGAAGCCAGGCGCACCTCAGCACGGTCGCCGCAGGTCGCGGCCAGTGGGAAGCTGGTAAGCAGACGGATGGACTTGGCGGCAGCAGCGTCGGCGGGATCCGCGCTCGAGGGCTCGATATGCGCGCCCGTGATCTGCACCGTCTGTCGGGTGACGAATCGGTATTGCACGCCACCGAGCCAGCCCTCGTCGGACTTCTTGGCATTGGGATCGAGCTTGGTCTTCTTGGCGGAGGTATCGATGCTCGCCTCGCGCGCCTGGGGCGGCTCGGTGAGCTTGATTATCCGCGGGTCCGGCGGCGCCAGCTTGTGGTTCACGTTGAACGTCATGCGCCACTCGGCCAGAAACTGCAGCGGAAAGCTGTCGACGCAGCGAGCCTGGTAGAGACCATGCCACTCCGAGCCGTCGCCGTTGGCGGTCAGATTGATCTTCTGGTTGCCTCCGATCGCGAACAGGTACACCGACCCCGGCGTCACCATGGCGTCGCGCGTCACGACAGCCGAGACCTCGTACATGCCGATATCGTGATTGGCCTGAAATTCGGCGGGTGTCGTGTCACGGATCTGCACGTCGCAGGCACCGAGCAGCAGCGTCAGCGGAACCCACATCAGCCGGATGTGCTTGCACATGCTTCCCCCCTTTTTTTTTGTTGCGACGATCACCAGCGGCCGCGCGTGCGGCCCGGGCGCGGTGCGGGTCGGCACGCTGGCATCGGCTAATTATTCCCCGGCACCCGCAGGGCGGCTCCCGGGGAGAGTCAGCGTCAGCGCACGTGTTATTTCTTGCGTCGGGCCCCGGAGCGCTTCGCTGCCCGGAAAGAAATCCCGGCGCGCATTGCCTTCTGCTGGACCGCGGCGGCGGTACGCCCAAGCTTCTTCGCAACCTGACTGGTTGGCGTTCCTGCCTTCGCAAGCCCTCTGAGAGTCTTCAGCTCACGGGCGCTCCAGGAGGCGCCGTCGTTCGGTGGACGTCGTGCCATCACTCGTACTCCGCAAAACACCCAACGAAGGGCCGGACTGCGAATCATACACCATCGCCGGCCGTGCGCGCGCATGGGTTCGGTCGTTCCGTCCGCGGTTACATGTTGGAACACCGATCGTTGATCGTTGCCCGCCCGGCCATACCAACTTGTAACCGAGCCCGAGCGATGTTGGCTGCGCGCCGCAACGGCTGCGCAAGACGCGCCGACAGCGAGAGCGTTGCGAGAATCCGCTCGTCCGCCGGCGCCAACATCGGCCCGGTCGATGGCGAGTGCAGGAATCAGTTGTTACTAGTCGAGGTTACGGTCGAGCCGGTTCTGACCGTCGTCGGACGGCGACGGTCCGGTTGGTCAAGGCCGTCGTTGACAGTCAGACCGGGCTTGTGCAACGCGCCAGGTACGCTCTAGTGCGCGGTGTCGAGCGTGGCCCGCTCGCGCAACAGACGCTCGAGCGCGGCGAGCTCTTCCCATCCGGCATCGGAAACGGCGCAGTATTCGAGGTCGCCGACTCTCCACGATACCAGGTGATACCCCGTGCGAGTGGTCGCAGCTGCAAGCGCGTGGCCGCCGGCGGCCCAGGCGAACACATCGACGATATGCGCACCGTGTCGGTACACGAGCACCGCCGCGCGCTGTCGATCGATATAGTCGGCGCGGCCGCCGATGAGCACATAGCCCTGCGCGGCAAAGTCGGCGACCGCTGGTGAGACGTCCGCCCGCCCGGCAAACCATGGCTTGACGGTGTGCTGATCCGTGGACACGACGTCGGTGAGATGTCCGGACATCAGCGCGCGAACATGCGCATCGGTCACCTCATCACGCAGCGCTGCCGACGGTACCGCCGACACCAGCAGAAACGCGAGGACGGCAGCCAGCGCCGTGCCGACACCGCCCACGGCACCGGCCCAGAACGGCCGCATCCGCCAGAGCGCCGATGCGGCGCTGCCGCGGCGCGACGCGGCAGGCTGCGGCTCGCGGGCAAGCGCCCGAGTGATGCGCGCGCGCAAGGCCGCTGGCGCGCGACCGTAGTCGAACTCGCCGCGAATCTGCTCGCGTGTACGCTCCAGATCCAGCAGCAGCGCCCGGCACTCGGCGCAATGCTCGATGTGACGCTCGATGTCGAGGGCGCTGACCGCATCGACCTCACCGTCGAAGTAGGCCTGCACGCGCAGCGAATCAGCGCACTGCACGGGGCTCTCCGGCATCACTCTCGAGATAGCGGGCGCGTAGCGCGGCCCGGGCGCGTGCGAGCCGCGACATGACCGTGCCGATTGCGACTCCGGTCACCGCGGCGATCTCACGATAGCTCATGTCCTCAATTTCCCGCAGCATCAGTACCTCGCGGTGCTCCTGCGGAAGCCTCGCCAGCAGCCGGGCGAGCGTGCGCTCGCCCTCTGCCGCCAGCGAGGCGCTCTCCGGTTCGGGCACGGTGGCGACTACGCCCTCAGGCGCGGCCTCCTCCAGCTCTTCCGGCAGCGGCACGGTGGCACGCCGCTGCTGCTGCCTGAGCGTGCTCGCATGACAGTTGCGTACGATGGTGAGCAACCACGCTTTCACGTCCCCGCCCCGCAGACCGTCGAATCCGCGGAACGCGCGCAGGAACGATTCCTGCACCAAGTCGTCCGCATCCGGGGAGGAGCGCGTCAGCCAGCGCGCGAAGCGGTAGGCCGCGTCCAGGTACGGCAGCACCTGCGCCTCGAATCGAGCACGCTTGTCATCCACCGACGAACCCAACAGACCGCCTTCGCGCGCCGCCCGTCCCCACCGTACTAGACGCCTCGCCCGGGCGCTTTATTCCCGCTCGTGGGCCGAACCGGGCGACGAGGAGGTTCGGCTTCAGCTCTGGCCGCCGGCGCGCAGGTTCGCGGCGTCTACGGTATTGCTCAGCAGCATCGCAATGGTCATCGGACCGAGGCCGCCGGGAACGGGTGTGATCCAGGCGGCACGGGCGGCGGCAGCTTGGAAGCCGACATCGCCGACCAGCCGACCATCGGCCGTGCGATTGATGCCCACGTCGAACACAACGGCGCCGGGCCGCACCCACTCACCGGGGACGAAGCCCGGCTTGCCGACGGCCGCCACCAGCACTTCGGCACGCTCGACCTCCGAGCGCAGGTCGCGTGTACCGGTATGGCATACGGTAACCGTCGCGCGCGCGAGGAGCAGCTCGAGCGCCATCGGCCGGCCCACGATGTTGGAAGCGCCCACGACCGTCGCGCGCAGCCCGGTAAGGTTGATGCCGTACTCCTGCGCGAGACGGATGACGCCGAAGGGCGTGCAGGGCCGCAGCCGTGGGCGTTTCTGCGCCAGCAGGCCCGTGTTCTGCGGGTGGAACCCGTCGACGTCCTTGCGCGGATCCACGGCGTCCATGACACGGTCGGCATTCACGCCTTTCGGCAGTGGCAGCTGCACCAGTATGCCGTCGACGCGGTCATCCTGGTTGAGGGCCTCGACCAGCGCCAGGATCTGCGATTCGCTGGCCGTCGCCGGCAGATCGTGCGCGAAGGAGGCGATGCCGGCCTCGAGCGAGGAGCGACGCTTGTTGCGTACGTACACACTCGATGCGGGGTCCTGGCCGACCTGCAGCACCGCAAGTCCGGGCGGCCGCCCGTAACGCTGCGCGAACCCCGCGGCGTGGCGCGCGACTTCGGCGCGCACCCTGGCAGCGACCGCCTTGCCATCGAGCAGTTGTGCGCCTACGGCGCGCGATTGCTCCCCAGTGAGCGCTGCGGCTCCCGCGTTGGACATTGGAGTGCTCATCGGTTTGAGACGATCAGTAACGATAGTGGTCAGGCTTGTAGGGACCGGCGGTCTCGACGCCGATGTACTGGGCCTGCGTGTCGGTGAGCTGCGTGAGCTCGACGTTGAGCTTCTTCAGCTGCAGCCGCGCCACCTTCTCGTCGAGGTGCTTCGGCAAGACGTACACGCCGACCGGATACCTGGCGTTATGGGCGAACAGCTCCACCTGGGCGATCGTCTGGTTCGCGAAGCTCGAGCTCATCACGTAGCTTGGGTGCCCGGTTGCGCAGCCGAGGTTCACCAGCCGCCCCTCCGCCAGCAGGATCAACCGCTTGCCATCGGGAAATATGATGTGATCGACCTGGGGCTTGATGTTCTCCCAGCGATACTGCTTGAGCGCCGCCACTTCGATCTCGTTGTCGAAGTGCCCGATGTTGCACACGATCGCATTGTGCTTCATGCGCCTCATGTGCTCGTGGGTGATGACGTGGAAATTGCCGGTCGCAGTGACGAAGATGTCGGCCTTGTCGGCGGCGTGCTCCATGGTCACGACCCGGTAGCCCTCCATCGCGGCCTGCAATGCACAGATCGGGTCGATCTCGGTGACCCACACCTGCGCCGAGAGGGCACGCAGCGCCTGGCAGCAGCCCTTGCCAACGTCGCCGTAGCCACACACCACCGCGACCTTGCCCGCCACCATTACGTCGGTGGCACGCTTGATGCCATCGACGAGCGACTCGCGGCACCCGTATAGGTTGTCGAACTTGCTCTTGGTGACGGAGTCGTTGACGTTGATCGCGGGGAAGGCGAGCGTCCCTTCCTTCGCCATCCGGTAGAGACGCTTCACGCCGGTGGTGGTCTCCTCGGTAACTCCCTTGATATGCCCGATACGGGTCGAATACCACTTCGGATCGGCCTTGAGGTGAGCGCGTATCGAGGCGAACAGCGCGCTCTCCTCCTCGCCGGACGGCTTGCCCAAGACCGCGGCATCGCTCTGCGCGCGCGCACCGAGGTGCAGCAGCAGCGTGGCATCGCCGCCGTCGTCAAGGATCATGTTGGAATAGCCGCCGTCGGGCCACTCGAAGATGCGGTGCGTGTAATCCCAGTAATCCTCGAGCGACTCGCCCTTCCACGCGAACACCGGCGTGCCGGCGGCGGCGATCGCCGCGGCGGCGTGGTCCTGGGTCGAGAAGATGTTGCAGGAAGCCCAGCGCACGACGGCTCCGAGGGCCTGCAACGTCTCGATCAGCACCGCGGTCTGCACCGTCATGTGCAGCGACCCGGTGATGCGAGCGCCGCGCAGCGGCTGTGTCGGCGCGTACTCCTCGCGTATCGCCATGAGCCCCGGCATCTCGGTCTCGGCGATCGCGATCTCCTTGCGACCGAAGTCGGCGAGGGAGAGGTCGGCGACGCGATGATCACCGGTGGGTACAGCTTTAGGTCTCAATGTGGCGTTCATGCTCGATAACTCCGCAACTGCAGTGAGCGCCGTATGAATGATCCCTGTCCCGCTGAGCCTGGCGGACCATCGGCGGAACTGCGCTCCGCCGGCCCGTCGCAACGCTCCTCAGCGGGCGTGGCTACCGCTATGCGGCGCGTATCCCCTTGGCCTCGGCGGCGAGCGCCTGGGCTCGGTCGGTGCGCTCCCAGGTGAACTCGGGCTCGGTACGTCCGAAGTGCCCGTAGGCAGCCGTCTTCTGATAGATCGGACGCACCAGGTCGAGCATTTCCCGCAGGCCGTAAGGCGTCAGGTCGAAATTCTTGCGCACAATCTGTGTCAGGTGCTCGCGCGAGAGACGGCTCGTACCGAAGGTCTCGACCATGATCGAGGTCGGCTCGGCGACGCCGATGGCGTACGAGACCTGCACCTCACAGCGCTCCGCGAGCCCGGCTGCGACGATGTTCTTTGCGACGTAGCGAGCCGCGTACGCCGCCGAGCGGTCCACCTTGGAAGGGTCCTTGCCTGAGAAGGCGCCGCCACCATGTCGCGCGTACCCGCCGTAAGTATCGACGATGATCTTGCGGCCGGTGAGACCGCAGTCCCCGACCGGGCCGCCCACCACGAAGCGTCCGGTCGGATTGATGTGATATCGGGTGCGGCGGTCGAGCCACTTGGCCGGGAGGACCGGCTTGACGATTTCCTCCATCACCGCCTCGCGCAGCGCCTTGGCAGAGACGTCCGGGGCGTGCTGCGTCGAGAGCACTACGGCCTCGATGCCGACCGGCTCGTGATCCTCGTAACGCAGCGTCACCTGGCTCTTGGCGTCGGGACGCAGCCACGGTATGCGCCCGGCCTTGCGCACCTGAGCCTGGCGCTTGACCAAGCGATGCGCCAACGTGATTGGCGCCGGCATCAGTACGTCGGTCTCCTTCGTGGCATAGCCGAACATCAGGCCCTGGTCGCCGGCGCCCTGTTTGCGCTCGTCCTTGCGGTCGACACCCTGGGCGATGTCGGGTGACTGCTTGCCGATTATGTTGAGCACCCCGCAGCTCGCCCCGTCGAAGCCCATCTCGGAGGAGTTGTAACCGATCTCGAGCACGGTCTTGCGTACCAGCGCCTCAACGTCCACCCAGGCGCTGGTAGTGATCTCCCCAGCGACGATCACGACTCCGGTCTTGACGAGGGTCTCGCAGGCAACACGTCCGCGTTCGTCCTCGGCGAGGATCGCATCGAGCACCACGTCTGAGATCTGGTCGGCAACCTTGTCGGGATGGCCTTCGGAAACCGATTCGGAGGTGAAAACGTAGTCGTTCGCCATAGTCTCAGGTCGCTCGCAGGTGCCGTGGGGTTAGCTTTTAAGTGTAACCCAGGCGCTCACGCGGAACCCAGGACTCGACGCACGCGTCCGTTGCGGAAATCGCGGAAAATATTGACATAGCTGGCATTTCTAGCCATATGCCGCCGCGAGCCGCCGCTCGAACTCGGCACGGGTGAAGCGGTGATTTTGCGTGCCGCGCGACTCGATCTTGAGGGCCCCCATGAGCGAGGCAATTCGTCCGGTTGGCTGCCAGCCGAGCCCGTGCAGCAGGCCGTGGATGAGTCCGGCGCGGTAGGCGTCCCCGCACCCGGTCGGATCGACCACCGCGTTGGGCACGGCCGCAGGGATCGTGAGCTCTCCGCTGCGAGTGTAGATCGTCGAGCCGTCGGCCCCACGCGTCACGACCAGTGCCTCGACGCGCTCGAGGATCTCGCGCGCGCCCCAGCCAGTCTTCTGCTGGAGCAGCTGCCACTCGTAGTCGTTGACGGTGACCCAGCGCGCGATCGACACAAACCGCTGCAGCTCGCTTTGCCCGAACATGGGCAAGCCCTGACCGGGGTCGAATATGAAAGGGATGCCGAGGCGGGCGAACTGCTCGGCGTGCTCGATCATTCCCTGTCGTCCATCGGGTGCCACGATGCCGATGCCGATCCCGGCCGCCGCGCTCACGAGATTTCGGTGCGCATGCTGCATGGCGCCCGGATGGAAAGCGGTGATCTGGTTGTCGTCGAGATCGGTGGTGATGAACGCCTGCGCAGTCAGCTCCTCGGCAATCACCCGCACGTGATCCGTCGGCACACCAGCCCGGGCGAGCCAGTCGCCATAGGGAGCGAAGTCGTGCCCGACGGTCGCCATCGGCAGTCCGGTGTCCCCGAGCAGCGCGAGGTTATAGGCGATGTTGCCTGCGCAGCCGCCGAACTCACGCCGCAGCTGCGGTACGAGGAACGACACATTCAGCATATGGATCTTGTCGGGCAGGATGTGATTGGCGAAGCGATCGCCGAACACCATGATGGTGTCGAAGGCGAGCGAGCCGCAGATCAGCGCACGGGAACTGCCCGGCGCGTTCCCCCTCATACACCGGCGCTTGAGGCGATTGGCCAGGGCCTGCAGGGCCTCGGCCTGCCTACGGGAACGGCTTCTTCGGCGACGGAGCCCTCGGCCGGCGGTAAAGTTTCCATAGACCGACAAGTATATGTCCGGCAGGCGGTGCCCTGAAGTCATGCGACCGAGCCCTCTTAGGGCCGCATCCGCGGCATTCGCGTCCGTCTGGATCTCGAGCGCGCATGCGCTCGATTTCGGCAGCGGACTTGATTTCGGGGGCAGTCTCGCCCTCACCAGCGACTATATTTATCGTGGCGTGTCCGCCAGCAACGGTCACGGCGCCGCCCAGTTGGATCTGCACCTCAACGACGACGGAACCTACATCGGCGTGTGGGGGTCGACGCGCGACAATCAGCTCTACCCGTACACCAATTACGAGACCGAGGTGTATCTCGGGCATCGCTTCGAGCTTGGCGGCTCGTGGAGCAGCTCTGTGAGCGCACGCGCGCACTATTTCGTGTCGGGTGCTCCAGGCGGCCCCGCTGACTACGAGGAGCTCGCCGCCTCTGTCACGTGGCTCGACCGCTGGACCTTCTCGGTCAGCGCCCTACCCAACGCTCCGCACTATTGGTTCGAGGACCGTTTGGGGCGTGGGCGCGCATGGGTTGCCGAGACCAGCGGACAGTGGCTGCTGCGGCCGGAGGGACTGTTCGTGACCGGGGGTGCCGGTTACTACTACGCGAGCGGTACCGGGCCCGGGATCGCGATGGGCTCAGGCTATGCCTACGGCAACGTGGGACTGGCATTCGAGCATCGCCGCTGGCGGATCGATGTCGGCTACTTCGTGGCACAGCACGAAGCGGCTCGTGTCACGCCCTATCCGCTGCCGCACAATCGGGTGGCCGCGACGTTGGCCTGGCGCTTTTGACCCCCCGTCGCGGTGAGGGTTTGCGAGGAAATCAAGCATCCGGTGAACCCGGACGGCCATAGACGACACTTACCGCATGAGGGCGAATTTTAGTGAGACCTGAGGCATACGGCGACCCGACAATGGCAGAACCCAACGTTCGTGGCACGGGAGGAGTGGCGCGGGAAGTCGAGCTCATCGCGCGGATCGGAGATGGGGACCGCAGGGCCTTCGAGGAGCTCTACAACCTGTACCACCGCCGCATGGCGCGCTTTCTGACGCGCCTGACGCGACGTTATGACCTCGCGGAAGAGGTGATCAACGACACCTTCTGGGTCGTGTGGCGCAAGGCACACACGTTCCGCGGAGATTCGCAGCCCTCGACCTGGATCCTCGGCATTGCGTACCGCAAGGCGCGCAATGCGTTCCGTGCCAGTGCCCGGTTCGCCCCGCAGAACCTGCCGGTGGACCCGGCGCCACTTACCAGCGAAGAGCCGGCCCGCGCCGAGGAGCTGCGCGACTGGCTCGGCTGCGCTCTCGAGCAGCTGCCGGTGGAACAACGCCTGGCCGTGCAGCTGTGTTACGAGGTCGGCCACTCCTGCGAGGAGATCGCGAAGATCATGGGTTGTCCGGTGAACACAGTGAAGACACGCCTGTTCCATGCGCGGGCGAAATTGCAGAAGCTGTTACCCCGGCTCGCCAGCCCGGCAGGCGGCGAGCCGGATGCGAAGGCGATGCCGGCGCAGGCATCGCAGTCCGGGAGGCCCTCATGACCGTGAAAGCTCCACTGGCGCACGAGGAATGCTGGTTGCTGTTGCCTTGGCTCGCCAACGGGCGGTTGCCGCCCGCAGAGCGATCACGCGTCGAGCAACACGTGAGTGAGTGCGCGGGGTGCGCGCGCGAAGTCGCGTGGCAGCGTGTCGCCTGTCAGGCGTTCGCCGAGCCCGACAGGGTCAGCTATGCGCCAGGCCCCTCCTTTCGCAAGCTCATGGAACGTATTGACGGGCGACACACTGGCAAAGACTCGCGGCCTCGGCTGCGCGGGCGCGCACTCTCGGCCCGGCAGGCCCTGTGGCGTCCTCCTGGGTTGGCTTGGGCGGCGGCCTTTGTACTGGCCGTCGCTCTCGGTGCGCTCGCGCCGCTGGCGTATCGCTGGTCGCAGCCGCTGTACGCCACGTACACGGCAGCCTCGACGGGCACGCCGGACGTTCTGCACGTCGCCTTCGAACGTTCGCTGACGATCGGCGAGGTCGAAGCGCTGTTGCGCTCGACAGGTGCGCGCGTAGTGGAGGGTCCGGGGAGCAGCGGCATTTTCGGCGTCGCGCCGGTGGCGGGCGCGGCGCATCGCGCGGCCGGCAGCACCATCAGCCCGCAGATGCGGGCACTGGCGGCGCGGCTGCAGAGCGATCCGCGGGTGCGCTGGGTCGAGCCGCTCGCTGCAGACGACGGCCTCGAGGGCGCGCAGCAACCGCGCCTGCCGTCACGCTGATGAGAGATCGCTGCCTGCGCGCTGCCATCGCCGCCTTGGGCGTCCTGGCCGTCGGTGCGCTCGGCGCAGGAAGTGCGCTGGCCGCGCCGCGCCAGGACACTCCCGCCCCGCCGCGTATCGTGGTGGGCTTTGCCAACCCCGCCTACACGCCGCCGTCCGCGCCCGGCGCGACCGGCACGCGATATGGCGGCGACGGCTATCGTGTATCGCAGGGCGCGCAGCAACAGGTACGGGGCGTCGCGGCTACTTACGCGCTGCGTGAGGTGGTGAGTTGGCCGATCCGGGCATTGGCGCTGCACTGCGTCGTGTTCGAGGTCACCGATGGACGGCCGCTGACGGAGGTTCTCGCTGCGCTTGCGAAGGACCGTCGCGTGCGGCTCGCGCAACCAATGAATGAGTTCCGCACCCTCAGCGCGGAGGCTGCCCCAGCCGCCGCGTCCTACAACGACCCACTCTATGACCTGCAGACCAACCTGACTGCACTCGACATCGCCCCCGCCCATCAACGCACGCAGGGCGCCGGCGTGCGCATCGCGCTGATCGACACCGGGGTCGACGCCAGCCACCCGGATCTCAGCGGGCGGATCGTGCGCACGGAGTCGTTCATCGGAGCGCGCCCGCCGAGCGCGCGCCTGCGCCACGGCACCGCGATGGCCGGCCTGATCGCCGCGGTCGCCAACAACCACGTCGGCATCGTCGGCATCGCGCCACTCGCGCGGCTCGAGGTCTTCGAGGCGTGCTGGCAGCTCACCGACGGCAGCGATGCAGCAGCGTGCAACACCTTCACGCTCGCGAAGGCTCTCGCCGCAGCGCTCGCCTCCGGTGCTTCCCTCGTCAACCTGAGCATCGGCGGCCCCGCCGATCCGTTGTTGACGGCGCTCATCGAGCACGGCCTCGGGCGCGGAGTGACCTTCGTGGGGGCGCTGCCCGCGGGGCGAGAGGCGCCCGGCGAAGGTGATGGCGGCTTCCCGACTGGAATTCCCGGTGTGATCCGGGCCGGTGGCAGCGAGCAGCCGCTTTCCCGCGACGTATTGGCTGCACCTGCCGAGCACGTGCTCACCCTGCGCCCTGGCGCTCAATACGACTTCGAGTCGGGCAGCTCCGTCGCCGCAGCCGAGATCACCGGCGTCATCGCGCTGCTGCTGTCGGCGTCAACCACGCGGCTGAGCCCGGCAACTCTTGCCTCACTCCTCGGCGACGGCCCGATGCCTGTTGCCGTGGCCCGGACCGATGTCGCTTCGGCCGGGCGACCGGTCGTCGACGCGAGCGCGGCCCTCGGGCGTCTCGATGCGCTGCAGTCGCTCCGCACGAAGACCGAGACCGCCGCTCCCTGACGCCATTCGCCGAGGCGGCCTGGCCCGCCCACCGCGGCTTGACGCGCGCGAGCGCGCACCGCCATTCTCCCGGACCTCATGAACGGCAGCGCCGGCTCCCTGACGTGGAGTCTCATCGAGCAGGCACGCGAGCGCATCGCGGGCAAGGTGCACGTGACACCGGTGCTCGCGAGCGCCACGCTCGACGAGCTCGCCGGAGCGCAGCTCCACTTCAAGTGCGAGAACCTGCAGAAGTGCGGCGCGTTCAAGGCCCGCGGCGCGACCAACGCGGTGTTTGCGCTCGCCGAGAGCGAAGCGCGGCGCGGGGTAGCGACGCATTCCTCCGGCAACCACGGCGCGGCTCTTGCCTACGCGGCGAGTCTGCGCGAAGTGCGCGCCCACGTCGTCATGCCTGAGAATGCCGCGGCCGCCAAGCGTGCCGCGGTCAGCCGCTACGGCGCCGAGATCACCTGGTGCGCCCCGACCCTGGCCGCGCGCGAGAGCGCGGTACGCGATGTTGTCGCCGCAACCGGTGCAACACTCGTGCACCCCTACGACGATCTTCTGGTGATGGCCGGCCAGGCCACCGCGGCGGCCGAGCTCATCGAGCAGGTACCGGATCTCGACCTGCTGCTCTGCCCCGTCGGTGGCGGCGGCCTTCTGTCGGGCACGGCAGTCGCGGCCAAGACGCTGCGGCCGCAGATCCGGGTGGTGGGTGTCGAGCCGGCAGGTGCGGACGATGCCGCACGCTCATTCCGCGCCGGCCACATCATTCCCAGCATTGATCCGCGGACCATCGCCGACGGCCTGCGAAGCTCGCTCGGTGCGCGGCCATTCGCCGAGATCCGTCGGCGCGTGGATGACATCGTCACCGTGCCCGAGCAGGCGATCATCGCGGCGATGCGCCGGCTCTGGGAAGTGTTGAAGATCGTCGTCGAGCCCTCGGGGGCCGTGCCCTATGCCGCCCTCCTCGACTCGGCGACGCCCTGGCGCGGCAGCAAGATCGGCATCGTGTTGAGCGGCGGCAACGTCGATCTCGAGCACTTGCCCTGGACCTCGGCCGCCGGTTGAGGTCTCAGACGCGCTCGAGGATGACCGCGATCCCCTGTCCCACGCCGATGCACATCGTGCACAGCGCATAGCGGCCGCCACAGGCGGCGAGCTGCGAGGTGGCGGTCGTGGCGAGGCGCGCGCCGGACATGCCGAGCGGATGACCGAGCGCGATCGCTCCACCGTTCGGGTTCACGTGGGCGGCATCGTCGGCCAGGCCGAGCTCGCGCATCACCGCGAGCGCCTGGCTCGCGAACGCCTCATTGAGCTCGATCACCTCGAGCTGCGTGAGGGTAAGGCGCGCCAGCGCGAGTACCTTGCGCGTCGCGGGCAGCGGCCCGATGCCCATGATCCGCGGCTCGACGCCGGCGGTGGCGGCGGCGACGACCCGGGCACGCGGCGTTAGCCCGAAGCGGCGCGCCTCTTCCTCCGAGGCGACGATCAGCGCACAGGCCCCATCGTTGACCCCGGACGCGTTGCCCGCGGTGACCGTACCACCGCTGCGAAACGGCGTGGGCAGCACAGCCAGCTGCTCGAGCGTGGTCTCGGGCCGCGGGTGCTCGTCGCGGGTCACGGACGTCGAAGTGCGACCCTTGCGCGCCGGCAGCTCGACCGCAACCAGCTCTTTTGCGAAAAAGCCGCGCGCGGCCGCAGCGGCGGCGCGTTGCTGACTGCGCAGCGCGAAGCCGTCCTGATCGGCACGACTGATGTGGAACTGCGCTGCAACGTTCTCGCCCGTCTCGGGCATCGAGTCGACGCCGAAGCGCTCTCGGAAGCGTGGATTGATGAAGCGCCAGCCGATCGTCGTGTCGTGAACTTCCGCGTTGCGGCTGAAGGGAGAGTCGGCCTTCGGCATCACGAACGGCGCGCGCGACATCGACTCGACACCACCGGCGATGAGCAGTCGCGCCTCGCCAGTGCGGATGGCACGCGCCGCCTGCGCGAGAGTATCGAGGCCGGAGCCGCACAGCCGGTTCACGGTGGCTCCCGGCACGGTCACCGGGAGGCCTGCGAGTAGCGCGGCCATGCGCGCGACGTTACGGTTGTCCTCCCCGGCCTGGTTGGCGCAGCCGAGCAGCACGTCCTCGACCGCGGCCGGGTCGAGCGAGGGATTGCGCTGCAGGAGCGCGGCGATCGGCACCGCCGCGAGGTCGTCCGGGCGGACCTGCGCCAGCGCGCCGCCATAGCGCCCGATGGGCGTGCGGACTGCATCGCAAATGAACGCCTCCGTCATATGTCCTTCATCATAACGGATGCCGCAGGGAGGAACTGACAGCTCGGGACCGCTAAGATCGGTGAATGTCAGTAGTGCTGCCACCCGCCACGCGGGCGCTGATCCTCGTAAACGCCGCTGTCTACCTGCTGCAGCGCTTTGTGCCGCAGCCGATGGAGACACTGTTCGCGCTGCAGCCGCTCGCGAGCGGACTGTTCCGGCCCTGGCAGCTGCTGACCTACGCCTTCCTGCACGATCCGAGCAACCTTGCGCATATCGTCCTCAACATGTTCGCGCTGTTCATGTTCGGGCGCACTCTCGAGCTGTACTGGGGCGCCAGCCGCTTCGTGGTGTTCTATCTGGTGAGCGTGATTGCAGCCGCCGTCACGCAGCTGGCGGTGGAGGGGGGTGCGGCCGGACATGCCGAACCGGTCATTGGCGCCTCGGGCGGCGTATTCGGTGTACTGCTGGCTTTCGCCTGGTATTTCCCGCGACAGCGTCTGTTCGTCATCCCGATCCCGATCCCGATCCCGGCATGGCTGTTCGTAACAATTTATGGGCTTGCGGAGCTGCTCTTCGGCGTCACCGGCCGGGAGGCCGGCGTGGCGCACTTCGCGCACCTCGGCGGGATGCTCGGGGGGGCGCTGTGCATTCTCTTCTGGCGCACCCGGCAGCGTTATAGCCGCTGACCGGTCAGCCGGAGCTGAGCGCTGCCTGCGTCGCCGACCGCGCGCCCAGTTGAATTCTCTTCCGGGTCACGTCCACAATCGCCGGCTTTGAAACCGCTCGGGAACTTTTCGCGCATCCTCCGACTAAAGACGGCACACGCATGATCAGAACCGAGCATCTCACCAAGCACTATGGCTCGCTCGTGGCCGTGGAGGACGTCAGCTTCCAGGTAGCCCCCGGCGAGGTGCTCGGATTTCTCGGCCCGAACGGCGCGGGAAAGACGACCACCATGCGCATGATTACCGGCTTCGTCGCCCCGACCTCCGGTCGCGCGAGCATTTGTGGCCACGATGTCGAAAGCGAGCCGCTGCCGGCAAAGGCGGCCGTCGGCTATCTCCCCGAAGGCGCACCGAGCTACGGTGAGATGACCGTGCGACGATTTCTCGACTTCGTCGCGGACCTGCGCGGACTCGCCGGCGAGCGTCGCGCCGCGCGACTCAACCACGTGATCGAGCACCTGCACCTCGGACCGGTGCTCGAGCAGACCATCGACACGCTCTCCAAGGGCTTTCGCCGCCGCGTGGGCCTGGCGCAGGCGATCGTGCACGACCCGCCGGTGCTGATTCTCGATGAGCCGACCGATGGGCTCGATCCCAACCAGAAGCACGAGGTACGCACGCTCATCAACGACATGTCGCGCGAGAAGATCATCGTCATCTCCACTCACCTGCTCGAGGAGGTCGACGCCGTCTGCACGCGCGCAATCATCATCGCCCGCGGCCGCATCGTCGCCGACGACACCCCCGCAGGCCTCGCCGCCCGCTCGCGCTATCACAACGCGGTCTCCATGCAGCTCGAGGAGCCGCGGCAGCTGCAGACGGCGCGCGCCGCAGTCGCCGCGCTGCCGGCGGTCGCCGGCGTCGAAGTCAGCGAGCGTGATGCCCGTCTCACGGCACTGCCGAAGGCCGGCGCCACCATCCTGCCGGCGCTCTCCGAGCTCGCCACGCGCACCGGCTTGAAGCTCAAAGAGCTGCATCTCGAGTCGGGACGCCTGGACGAAGTGTTCCGCACCATCACGGCCTGAGGGGAAAGAGAGCATGGGCAACGTGGGCATCGTCATGCGCCGCGAACTGGCGAGCTACTTTGCGACGCCGCTCGCCTACGTGTTCATCCTGATCTTTCTGATACTGGCGAACTCCTTCACCTTCTACCTCGGTGGCTTCTACGAGCGCGGACAGGCGGATCTCGACCCCTTCTTCACCTTCCACCCGTGGCTGTACCTGTTCCTGATCCCGGCGATCTCGATGAAGCTGTGGGCGGAGGAGCGCAAGAGCGGCAGCATCGAGCTGCTCATGACACTGCCGATCACGCTGCGCGATGCGGTACTCGGCAAATTCCTCGCCGCCTGGATATTCACCGCCCTCGCCCTCGCCCTCACCTTCCCGCTGTGGATCACGGTGAACGTCCTCGGCAGCCCCGACAATGGCGCGATCGTCGCCGCCTACCTCGGCAGCCTGATGCTCGCTGGCGGCTTTCTCGCCATCGGCTCGTGCATGTCGGCCCTCACCCGCAACCAGGTGGTCGCCTTCATTCTCGGAGTGGTGGTGTGCTTCGCGTTCCTGCTCGCTGGTTTTCCGCTGGTGCTCGACGTTTTCCGCAGCTGGGCACCGCAGGCGCTCACGGACGCCATCGCCTCGCTCTCCTTCCTCACGCATTTCGAGTCGATCGTGAAGGGCGTCATCGACGTGCGTGACCTGCTGTACTTCGCGATGCTGATCGGCTTCTTCCTGGTGGCGACTGCGGTCGCGCTCGAGCTACGGAAGGCGGACTAGCCCGGCGCGCCGGCACAGCGACTCATGAGACCGCGTACGACATGAACAGACGCTCGACACTCGGCGGCGGCACCGTACTGGCGCTCGCACTGCTCTTCATCGGCCTCACCGTGCTCTGCAACTACGCGCTGCGTGGCTGGCGGCTCGATCTGACCCAGAATCGCCTGTACACCACGGCGCCCGGTACCGATCGGGTGCTGGCCTCCATCAAAGAGCCGATCAACCTGTACTTCTTCTTCTCGGAACGGGCCGCCGGGCAGTTGCCGCAGCTGAAGACCTACGGCGTACGGGTGCGCGAGTTCCTCGAGGAGCTGGCCGGACGCTCTAACGGCAAGCTCCGCTTGCACGTCATCGATCCACAACCCTTCTCAGAGGAGGAGGATCGTGCCGCCGAGCTCGGCGTGCGCGGCGCTCCGCTCGGGAGCACCGGTGGCCAGTTCTACTTCGGACTCGCCGGTACCAACTCCACGGATGGCCACGAAGCGATCGAATTCTTCGATCCCAACAAGGAACAGTTCCTGGAATACGACGTGGTGAAGCTGGTCTACGCGCTCGCCAACCCCAAGAAGCCGGTCGTGGCGTGGATGTCCTCGCTCCCGATGGGCGCAGGTTTCGACCAGCAGACCGGTCAGATGCGCGAGCCGTGGGTGATCTACAGCGACCTGCAGCAGCTCTACGACCTGCGCCCGCTCGATCAGAACGCCTCCCACATCGACCCCGACGTGAACGTACTGGTACTGGTGCATCCGAAGGATCTGTCGCCCGCGACCCAGTTCGCGATCGATCAATACGCGCTGCGCGGCGGCCACATCCTGATGTTCGTCGACCCGCTCGCCGAGGCCGACCCCGCCGGCGCCGGCGGCAATCCGATGGCCGCAATGGGGGTCGACAAGTCATCGCACCCCACGGCGCTGCTGAACGCCTGGGGGATACAGTTCAACCCCTCGGAGGTGATCGCCGACCGCGGCACTGCGCTCACCGTGACGATGCGCCAGGGGCAGGAGCCGGTCCAGCATCTCGGCGTCCTGGGCCTCGGCAAGGAGAGCTTCGCGAAAGACGACGTCATCACCTCGGGCCTGTCAGCCGTCAACGTCGCGACCGCAGGCGCCCTCGAGCCGATCGCAGGCGACAAGGGCTGCCAGCCGCTGAAAGGGGCGAAGAGCTGCTTCGAGCCGCTGCTGCGCTCGAGCGCTGACGCCGAGCTCCTGCCGGTCGAGCGCTTCCGCATGCTGTTCGACCCGGCATCGCTCCTCGAAGGCTTCAAGCCGACCGGCCGCCGCTACACGATCGCGGCGCGAGTCACCGGCAACGTCCACAGCGCATTCCCGAACGGTCCGCCAGGCGGCGTGACGCTGCCGCCAGGACAGCTCGATCTCAAGGTGTCCGCGAAGCCCGTCAATCTCGTGGTGTTTGCCGACACCGACTTACTGTCGGATTACCTGTGGGTGCGCGAGCAGAATTTCTTCGGCCAGCGCATGACACAGGCGGTGGCGAGCAACGGCGACATGGTGCAGAACGCGCTCGACAATCTCGCCGGCAGCGCCGACCTGATCAGCGTCCGCGGCCGCGCTTCCTACACCCGGCCCTTCGAGCGCGTCGAGAAGCTGCGGCGCGCAGCTGACGATCGCTTCCGCGCCAAGGAGCAGGAGCTCGAGCAGCAATTGCGCGACACCGAGACCAAGCTGACCTCGCTGCAGTCGAAGGGTGGCGAGTCGACTGTGATCCTCACTCCCGAGCAGGAGCAGGAGCTCGAGCACTTCCAGAGCGAGAAGCTGCGCATCCGCAAGGAACTGCGCGCGGTACGCGCCGGGCTCGATGCCGAGATCAAGGGACTGGGAACCACCGTCAAGGTGATCAACATCGTCCTCGTGCCTGCGGCATTCGCGCTCGCGGCGCTGCTCATCGGATTGTGGCGGCGCAGACGGCGCACGGCCGCGACGCCACCTGAGCCGGCCGCGCAGAGCACGCGAACCGTCGCTGAAAGCCGCTCATGAGCGCTCGGCGCGTGACTTGGGCTTTGATCGCCGCCGTAGCGCTGGTGGTGTTCGCGATCTGGCTCTCGTCGCGTCGTCATCTCGAGCGCTCGATAGTCGCGGGGGAGCTGGTGCTGCCTGGCCTCGAGCACAGCGTCAACGAAGTCACCAGCGTGCGGCTGCGCAGGGCGAACGACGTGCACGCCACGCTGAGCAAGACCGGTGACGTCTGGAGCGTTGCCGATCGTGGCTGGCCCGCAGATTTCAGCAAGGTGCGTAAGCTCCTGTTGAACCTTGGCGCTCTCAACGTCGTCGAGGAGAAAACGCGCCTGCCCGCACGCTATCCGGACCTCGGTGTCGAAGACGTCAACCAACCCAAGGCGAGCGGCACGCGCGTCGACGTAGTCACCCCGGCGCGAACCTGGGCGGTGATCGTTGGCAAGCCCTCGGGTGCCAAGTCCGGTTATGTGCGCGTTGCCGACGCGCAGCAGGCGATGCTCGCTGCGCCACTTCTCAGCATCGACGCCGACCCCAAGACCTGGCTCGATCAGACGCTGATCGATCTGCCGGTTGCGCGCGTGCAGCAGATCGAGGAGAAGCCGGACAAGGGAGCTTCCTTCACGGCCTCGCGCGCGAAGAAAGAAGACAGCAACTTCGCAGTAACTCCCCTGCCGAAGGGGCGCGCGCTCACCGGTCCGTCGGCGGCCGAATCGATCGCCGGTGCGCTGGGCTCACTGACGCTGGATGACGTGCACAAGGCCGGCGCAGCGGAAGCGCAGGCGAGCGCAGCCGAGGCGAAGACGAGCGCGCCGGGTGCGAAGGCGGGCGCGGGTGCGAAGGCGGGCGCGGATGTGAAGGCGGGCGCGGATGTGAAGGCGGCCGCGGATGTGAAGGCGGATCACGCGGTGTTTCATACCTTCGACGGCCTCGAGGTGGACGTCGCCGGTCGCAAGGAGGGCACGCACTCGCTGCTCACGATCAGCGCCCGGTCCACCGCATCGCCCACCGCCGCCGAGGCGCAGAAACTCAACGCACGCCTCACCGGCTGGGAATTCGAGATACCCGATTACAAGTACAGCGTCATCTTCACGCCGCTCGAGGAGCTCTTGCAGAAACCTCCGCAACCGGCGAAGAAAACGCAGTCCTCAAACCCGGCCTCCGGAAAGTCCGCGACCAAGGCCGCCAGCCCCGGCAAGCCAGCCGACGGCGATGGGGCAAAAAGCTCGGACGAAGGGTCGAAGTAGCCCTGACCGCAATCAGGGCTTTGGCTGCGACAGGATCCCGAGCGGCCGCCCCTCCGGGTCGTTGAAGTGCGCCAGCCATTCTTCGGTCCCGTCCGGGTGCCGATGTATCAGGTGCGGAGCCGCGGTGAACTCGACACCGCGCGAGCGCAGCGTCTCGTAGGCGACACGGATGTCCTCGACCCGCAGATACAGAATCGACTCGGGGCCCGGGTTCTCGGTCGCCTGCAGGTAAAGGCGCGTGCCCCCGCAGTCGAAGAACGCCAGTGCGCCGAACGTGTAGAGGTGAGTCAGCCCGAGCGTATCGCGATACCACGCCTCGGACTCCTTGATGTCCCGCACGGTTCGCGCGATCTGCGCGAGGGCGCCGAGCTTGACGGCAGAGCCCATCGGTTTCTCCTTGCGCACGCGTTGCGCACGCGTAGCGCGCGGCCGCGTGCGTCGAGAGGCCGCGCGAGCGGCTCCCGGCGCCAGCGCGCCCTTGCTACTGCTTGTCGAGCGTAAAGGTCACTGTCTGGCCGTGCGCCAGATCCCTGTCGGTGACACCGAGGGTCTTGCCGTCCTTCGCCACCGCAAGGCGAACCTGGTCGACCACCTTGCCCTGGCGATGAACGATCTCCGAGACGGTGTTGTCGTCGAGCTTTTCCAGCGTCACGCTGCTCTGGCCCGGATCACCTGTGATCGGGTACTCCTTGCCGTCGAACTTCGCGTCGTAGCTCTGACCATTGCGGCTCATTTTGAAGCCGCCGTCCGTCATCTCGTAATGGACGGTACGCAAAGCGTCGTTGCCGGTGATCTTGTCCTGGTACCACGATCCGGAAATTGCATGCGCGCCCGCCGCTCCTTTCGAAGCCCGCTTCGAGGTGAATTCGCCTGTCACGACCTTGGTCCCGGTATGGCTCGTGAACTTGGTGGTAAGAACTGAGCCGTCTGCGGAAACCGTGTCGGTGATCCGCGCGACCTCTTTCCCACCTTGCTTCAGTACCTCCTCGACTGAGGTCGGGCTGATGACCTTCACCATCGCCTCGTCGTAATAGGCATGACCGGTGACCGGGTGCGAAACGCCGTCCGCCTTCACCTTGAGCTCCGGGCTGCAACTCGAGCAGGTGTATTCGCCGTCGGCAAGCAGGTATATATCCGGCCTGCCGGCCACCCTCATCGAGTCGAGATTGGTCTTCCACGTGCCGTCGAACGCGCTCGCCGCGAGGGCGGCGCCGGGCATGAGCAGCAAGGCTGCGTTCAGGATTCTCATGGTGTCTCCCCTCTCGTATTGGAATGCGGGCGGAGTGTATGCCCGCAGATGGAAGGCACCAAGCGGCGACCGGAAACACCCGACCGGACGACCCCCGGCCGGCACACCCTGCCGGAAGACCCCTGCCGGCAGACCCATGTGCTGCGCCGCGACGTAGTAGATCGCCGGCGACACACTCGGCGACCGGGCGGGCTGTCAGCGGGCGCGCGCGAGCAAGGCCACGGTCACCGCCGCGAGCAGCGTCGTCGGTAGCCAGGCGAGCACTACCGGATTCAGCGAGAACACCACCGTGCTGCTCTCGATGAGCCGCTGCAGCACGAAAAATCCGAGGCCCAGCATCAGGCCCATCAGCATGCGCGCACCTGCGCCGGCCGAGCGCAAGGAGCCGAGCACGAATGGGATCGCGAGCAGCACCGAGAACACGATCGCCACCGTGCGCGCGATTCTCGACCAGAAGGCAAACACGTATTCGTGCGCATCGAGACCGTTGCTGCGGAAGTAGGTGATCAGTCGCCAGAGCGACCGGCCTGTCAGTTGTTTCGGATCCTCGACGGCCAGCCCGAGGAACCCGGCGGTCACGTTCGACTCGAGCGTGCGCTGTCCGGCCGGACTCGTCGTGACGTCGTCGTCGCTGAAGCGCGATTCGGTGTAATCGCTCAGCAACCACTTGCCTCGCGCCCCGGAGATGGCGCGCCGGGCGTGCCCCATGGCGAGCAGCTGGTGGTCGGGACTCAGCTCGAAGATCTGCATACTGCCGAACTGCCGCTGACTCGACTGCCCGGCGACATTGAGAATCAGGTTGCCATCGCGCACCCAGGCGCCGCTGCCGCCCTCGAAGCTGACGTTCGTGAGCTTGCTGAACGCCTTGCTCGCCCGTGCCGCCTGCTGCAGAGGCGGCGCCAGAAACTCACCGAGCAGCACCGCAAACAGCACCAGAAGCAGTGCGGCGAGCAGGGTGATGCCCGCGAGGCGAGCGATCGAGACGCCGGTGGCGCGAATCACCGTGAGCTCGCTGCCGCGCGCGAGAGCTCCCAGACCGAGCAGCGCGCCGATCAGCGCGGTGATCGGCAGAATCTCGTAAGCGAGCTGCGGCAGATTGAGCAGCGTGTACAGGAACGCGCCGAACTCGGTGTAGCGGCCCGTGCCGACATCGTCCTGCTGGTCGATGAAGACGAACAGCGCCCCGAGCACGAGGAACACCAGCAGCACCAGCGAGACGGCGCTGAGCACGGCCCGCACGATGTAACGGTCGAGGACGCTCACAGCCCGCGCATCCGGTAGCGCAGGCGCTGCGCCAGGTGCGGCCCGAGAATCACCGCGAGCGCGAACAATGCCACGGCGGCATGCGTCCACCACAGTCCGAGCGACTCGGGAAGCGTCCCACGCGCAATCCAGGTTCGGCCGGCCGCAGCGATGTTGTAGTAAAAGAAGAACACCAACACCGCGATCCAGATGCGTGCGTATCGTCCTTGCCGCGGCTTCAGGCGCGATAACGGCACGGCGATGAACGCCAACACCAGGCACATGATCGGCATCGTCATACGCCAGTGAAGCTCGGCGCGCTCCGCCTTGTCGTGAGAGGCGGCGAGGCTCGCGCTCGTGCGTGCCTCGAGGTCACGTATCGCGTCATTGACCGCAGGCACCTGCACCGGCACGACATGCTCGGCGAAGTGCACGATCCGGAACTGCGGGCTGCCGGGTACGCCCTCGAAGCGCTCGCCGTCGTAAAGCTTGAGAATGTGTGTCATGCCGTCGGTGGTCACGGTGTGGGTGGCGTGCCGGGCGAGCGCCATCTCGACCAGCGAGCCGCGATTGCGCTCGATGAAGACGTTGCCGAGGGTACCGTCGTGCGCCACCGTCTCGGCGAACACCACGGCGTTGCCGCTGCCGAAGGTGCGAAACTTGCCGGCAGCGAGGGGAGCGAGCAGCCCGGCGCGCAACGCCTCGTTACGCAGGCTGAGTACACGCGCAGTGGCCTCGGGCGCGAGCACCAGGGTGAGCCATGCCAGTGCGGCGGTGACCGCGAACGCGAGCAGTCCCACGGGCACATAGATCCGCAGCGGTCCCACCCCGCAGGCGAGGGCCGCGGCCATCTCGCTGTCGGCGTACATGCGGCCGAAGGCCAGGACCACCCCGAGCAGCAGTCCGACCGGGAGCAGGATCGAGAGGTACTGAAGGGCCCCCAGGCCGATCAGCTGGAGGATCACCCACTGCGGGTACTGGTTGGCGGCCGCCCGCTCGAGCACGCCCACCACCTGGTTGGCGAACAATATCAGCAGCAGCACCCCGCTCACCACCAGCCAGGCGGTCAGCACCTCGCGCAAAATGTAACGGGAGAGGATATTTCCCAATGCGTTGGCTGCCTGTGCGCCGCGGCCCTGCGCGCGCTCTCTTGGGTTACACTTGCGCCTCGCTTGTTCCGTGGTCGCGCAGTAGGCGCTGAAAAAGCACGAAACGGAGCGAGGCGCTCTAAAGCGGCGAATAAGGTAAATCAGACCGCAGCGCGCCTCAACGAGAAGGGGAAAATCGCATGGAGTTTGGGGTCTGGTCGAAGGGCTTGACGACACTCGCCGTGGACTGCCTGGTCCTTGGGGTATTCGAGGAGGGGGAGCTCGGCGGCGAAGCCCGCAGTGTCGATACCGCCTGTGGCGGGCGCTTGAAGAAGATCCTCGAGCGTGGCGATTTCGTCGGCCGAGCCGGCGATACGCTGCTGATCAGCGACCTCTCCGGCATCAGCGCGACGCACGTACTGCTCACGGGGCTCGGCACGGCTAAGCAGTTTCAGCGCCGGAGCTGGCGTAAGGCATGGGCCGCGGCGGCGGCGGCGCTGGCGCGTACGCGCATCGCCAGCTGCGCCGTGGCGCTCGATCGCCCCGAGCTGAAGCAACTCGACGACTACTATCTCGGGCGCGCTATCGCCGAGATCACCGGCAGCGCGCTCTATCGCATCAACGACCTGAAGACCGGGAAGAAACCGCGGCCGGCCGCGCTCGCCAGGGTGCTCGCCGGCCCGGTACGCAAGGCTGCGGCCGCCGAGCGTGGGCTGCAGCACGGCGAGGCCGTGGCGGCGGCGATGACTGTGCAGCGCGACCTGGCCAATCTTCCCGGCAACCTCTGTACGCCGCGCTTTCTTGCCGAGGAGGCGCGCGCCCTGGCCAGGCGCCAGGGCAGGATACGGGTACGGGTGCTCGATGAGACCGCGATCCGGCGCGAGAAGATGGGCTGCCTGCTCGCAGTTTCGCAGGGCAGTCACGAGCCGCCGCGCTTCATCGTTCTCGAGTACCAGGGCGCGAAGAAGGCACTGCCGCCGATCGTACTGGTGGGCAAGGGTGTCACTTTCGACAGTGGCGGGATCTCGCTCAAGGATCCCCCCGGCATGGACGAGATGAAATTCGACATGAGCGGCGCCGCCGCGGTAATTGCCGCGGTCACCTTCGCCGCATCGCTGCGCCTTCCGCTGCACGTCGTCGGGCTCATCCCCGCGGTCGAGAACATGCCGGGCGGCAAGGCCGTCAAGCCCGGCGATATCGCGACCAGCGCCTCGGGTCAGACGGTCGAGATTCTCAACACCGACGCCGAGGGACGGCTGATCCTGTGCGACGCCCTGCACTACGCGCGACGGTTCCAGCCGGCGGCGGTGGTCGATCTCGCGACCCTCACCGGTGCCTGCGTCGTGGCGCTCGGCCATCATCATTCGGGCGTGATGGGCAATGACCAGGCGCTGGTGCGCGAGTTGCAGGACGCCGGAGCGCGCGCCGACGACCGCTGCTGGCCGCTGCCGCTCACCGATGAATATGCGGATCAGCTCAAGAGCAACTTCGCCGACTTCGCCAACGTGGGCGGCCGCGACGGCGGTGCGATCACGGCGGCGGCGTTCCTCGCCAAGTTCACTCAGGGACTGAAGTGGGCTCACCTCGACATCGCCGGCACGGCCTACCAGAGCGGCACGGCCAAGGGCAGCACCGGTCGACCCACGCCACTGCTCGCCGACTTCCTCCTGCATCGCGCCTCGCGTTGAGCGCGGCCTTGGTGCGCGCTGCCCGGCCGCTATAATCGCAGCGGCCAGTTGGTTTCAAGTCTCTCGCTGTAATGGACAAGGTGTACGCGCCGCAGGAGATCGAGCGGCGCATCTACGAGCGTTGGGAGTCCCACGGCTGGTTCGCGCCCGCAGCCAGCGGGGAGCCCTATTGCATCATGATCCCGCCTCCCAACGTGACCGGGACGCTGCACATGGGGCATGCGTTCCAGCACACGCTGATGGATGCGCTGATCCGCTACCAGCGCATGCGCGGGCGCGCCGCGCTCTGGCAGCCCGGCACCGATCATGCCGGTATCGCCACGCAGATGGTGGTCGAGCGACAACTGAATGCCCAGGGGTTGAAGCGCACTGACCTCAAGCGTGAGGAGTTCCTCGCTCGCGTTTGGGAATGGAAGGAGCAATCCGGCGGCACCATCGCCGCGCAGATGCGCCGCCTCGGCGATTCGGTCGACTGGTCCCGGGATCGTTTCACGATGGATCCGGGACTATCGCAAGCGGTGGTCGAGGTGTTCGTCGCACTGCACGAGCGCGGGCTCATCTACCGGGGCAAGCGCCTGGTGAACTGGGACCCGGTGCTGCTCACCGCGCTCTCCGATCTCGAGGTGCAGTCGGCGGAGGAGGACGGTCACCTCTGGCACCTGCGCTATCCGCTCGATGGTCCGGGCGGCAACGTGGTCATCGCCACGACCCGTCCGGAGACGATGCTCGGCGACGTGGCGGTGGCGGTGAATCCTGACGATCCCCGCTATCAGGCGCTCATCGGCCGACAGCTGCGCCTGCCGCTCACCGAGCGCCTGATTCCGATCATCGCTGACAGCTACGTCGATCCGGCGTTCGGCTCCGGCTGCCTCAAGGTGACCCCGGCCCACGACTTCAACGACTACGAAATCGGCCAGCGTCATGGCCTCCCGCTGATCAACATCTTCACGCCGCGCGCGACGCTCGCCGATACCGTGCCGGCACGTTTCCGCGGCCTCGACCGCTTCGAAGCGCGGCGCCGTATCGTGTCCGAGCTGGCAGAGGCTGGGCTCCTCGAGCGTATCGAGAAACACCGCCTCACCGTCCCTCGCGGCGACCGCAGCGGCGCGGTGCTCGAGCCCTATCTCACCGACCAGTGGTACGTGCGGGTCGCTCCGCTCGCGGCCCCGGCGGTGGCGGCGGTCGAGGCGGGCCGGACGCGTTTCGTGCCGGAGAACTGGTCGCGCACCTATTTCGAGTGGATGCGCAACATCAAGGACTGGTGCATCAGCCGGCAGTTGTGGTGGGGCCATCGGATTCCCGCCTGGTACGACAGCGATGGCACGGCCTACGTCGGGCGCAGCGAGACCGAGGTGCGCGCACGCTTCGCCCTTGGCCCCGAGCGCGTGTTGCGCCAGGACGAGGACGTGCTCGACACCTGGTTCTCCTCGGCGCTGTGGCCGTTTTCGACCCTCGGCTGGCCGCAGGCGACGCCCGAGCTCGCACGCTTCTATCCGGGGAGCGTGCTGGTCACCGGGTTCGACATCATCTTCTTCTGGGTCGCGCGGATGCTCATGATGGGCCTCGCCTTCATGGACGATGTGCCGTTCCGCGACGTGTACATCACCGGGCTGATACTCGATGAACACGGCGAGAAGATGTCGAAGTCGAAAGGCAACGTCATCGATCCGCTCGACATCGTCGACGGTATCTCGCTCGAGGCGCTCATTGCCAAGCGCACCAGCGGTCTCATGCAGCCGAAGCTTGCTCCTGCGATCGAGAAGGCCACCCGCAAGCAGTACCCGCAGGGCATCCCCGCGCACGGTACGGACGCGCTGCGCTTTACGTTCGCCGCCCTCGCCTCCTCCGGCCGCGAGATCCGCTTCGACCTTGCGCGCGTCGGCGGCTACCGCAACTTCTGCAACAAGCTCTGGAACGCGGCGCGCTTCGTCACTCTCGCCCTTGGTGCGGATGGGGGTGCAGCGGGTGCCGACGCATCCGCCGCTGACGCGCGCGCAGCCAGCGTATCCGTCACGGAAGCCGGCGCGGGCCTCACGCTCGCGGACCGCTGGATCCGCGCCCGGTTCGGACGCATGCTCGGCACCGTCGCGGGCGCACTCGCCGACTATCGCTTCGACTACGCCGCGAACGCCCTCTACGACTTCACCTGGCACGACTTCTGCGACTGGTACCTCGAGCTCGCCAAGCCAGTGCTGCAGAACGATGCCGCCACGGCCGCGGCACGCCGCGGCACCCGGCAGACGCTCGCGCAGATCCTCGAAGCGCTTCAGCGCGCGCTGCACCCGCTGATGCCGTTCATTACCGAGGAAATCTGGCAGCGCGTTGCGCCGCTCGCCGGCGGTCGCGGCGAGACGGTGATGCTGCAACCCTACCCGCAGGCGGCAGATTACCCGGCCGACCAAGCAGCCGAGCGTGAGATTGCCTGGCTGCAGGCCGTCGTGCTCGGCGTTCGCCAGATCCGGGGAGAGATGAACATTTCTCCCGGCAGGCGCATCGCGGCGCTCCTCAAGGATGCGAGCCCCGAGGATGCCGCGCGGGCCCGCAATCATCGCGCCTCGCTCCTGCGGCTCGCCGGGCTCGAGAGCCTCGAGCTGCTTGCGGCCGACTCGCCCGCACCGCAGTCGGCGGTCGCGCTGATCGGCGCGCTCAGCGTTCTCGTGCCGATGGCGGGCCTCATCGATCCGGCCGCCGAGATCGAGCGGCTCGGCAAGCTTCTTACCCGCGCGCAGGGCGAGCTGGAGAAAGTCCGCGCACGACTCGCCAACGACAATTTTCTGCGCGGCGCACCGCCGGAGGTCGTCGCTACCGAACGGGAGCGCGCGGAAGAGCTCGCGCGGACCGTGAACGGACTCAGTGCACAGCTCGAGCGCGTGCGTGCCGTGGGCGCACCGTGAGCTCCTCCGATGCCGTAAGTCCCGCAGGTGTCGCGAGAGCACTGAGTGCGAACAGCGATGCTGCGACACTCGAGCGGGTGCTCGGCACGCTCGAGACCGTGATACTCGGCAAGCCGCAGCAGATCCGCCTGTGTCTTGCCTGCCTCCTGGC
>Ga0307476_10000103_pt1 | contig 91940 bp, 92 predicted proteins | sample atmos_gasesECM2C_2_FD_203314 | JGI IMG/M metagenome (GOLD analysis project Ga0307476, IMG submission 203314) | Hardwood forest soil microbial communities from Morgan-Monroe State Forest, Indiana, United States - atmos_gasesECM2C_05 | ecosystem: Environmental > Terrestrial > Soil > Temperate... | reverse complement strand
GCTCGCGCCGGAGCCGACGGCATCAAGGTCGGCATTGGCCCCGGCTCCATTTGCACCACCCGCGTAGTCACCGGCGCTGGCGTGCCGCAGATCACCGCCATCGCCGAAGCTTACCGCGCTGTCAAAGACGCTGGAATTCCCATCATCGCCGACGGCGGCATCAAGTATTCCGGCGACGTGACGAAAGCCCTGGCCGCGGGCGCAAGCGCAGTGATGATCGGTTCCCTCTTCGCCGGCACCGATGAAAGCCCCGGCGAACTGATCCTCTATCAAGGCCGCTCCTACAAGTCCTATCGCGGCATGGGATCGATTGGCGCCATGGCGCAAGGTTCCAGCGAGCGCTACTTCCAGAACACCGAAGGCGAATCCTCCGCCGCCGTCTCTGCTGGCGATGGCGAATCCAACCGCCTCGGCAAACTGGTTCCCGAAGGCATTGAAGGACGAGTCCCCTATCGCGGTTCCGTCGCCATGATCGTCCACCAGATGGTTGGCGGACTGAAGTCAGGCATGGGCTACTGCGGCTGCGCCACCATTGCCGAACTTCTGCAGAAAACCCGCTTCGTCCGCATCAGCGGCGCCGGACTCCGCGAAAGCCACGTCCACGACGTAATGATCACCCGCGAGGCCCCCAACTATGGCGTCGAGTAGCCCATGTCCGGCGGGACTCCTCCTATGTGGGGACAGCCGCCCTCGGCAGTCCGGCCCGGCGCAGCCGGGATATGGCTCCCGCGCTTGAGCTCCGATCGACACGAAGTTCTCAAGGCTTGGATTGCCGCCATCCTCTGGCTAATCGTAATCGCCATCGAATCGAGCGCTTTGCTCTCAGCCCACAACACCGGCCGAATTCTCTATCCCCTCCTGCATTACATCTTCGGCCTCGACTGGGAGCGCTTCCACGTTTGGCACTTCTACATTCGCAAGTCAGGTCACGTCATCGGTTACGGCACGCTGAGCATCCTGCTTTTCCGCGCTTGGCGCGCAACCCTGCCCACACCCGGCAACCTAAGGTGGACCATGCGCTGGGCCAACATCGCGATCCTGGGAACCGCTCTCGTAGCCAGCCTGGACGAATGGCACCAGACCTTCATTCCCTCCCGCACCGGCACGGTGCACGATGTCGTTCTCGACACCTGCGCCGGAATCGCAGCGCAGATATTAATTCTTCTGTGGTGGAAGATGTTCGGGAAGGGCACGAGTTCACTCGTGCCATCTAAAACCGGCCAGAAGGATGGCTTTAGCCGCTGAGGTGTTCGTTAGTTTCTAGTCACGTTCAATGTAGCTCGGCTTTTCGCCACCTGCAAAATCCCCGCCGCGATCAATGCCATCCCCGCCGAAAAGTAAAACGGAATCGCAGCCCCGTAATGCTTCCACAGCTCGCCCGTAATCAAGCTCGCCGCCAAAGTAGCCAAGCTGGTCACGAAAAAATAAATCCCGAGAGCACTCCCGCGCACCTGCTCGCCAACACTCTCGACCACCAGAGCCTTCAGCACAGGCTGCGTGAGAGCATAGTAAAAACCATACACTGCCATCGCAATCCAAATGGCTACCGCAGACGGCGCGCGCCCGAAAACAAAGTAGACCGCTGCGAAAATCACATAGCCCGCGGACCCAACCAGCCGCCGCGAGACATGGTCGCTGAACCACCCCGCCGGCCACGATGCAAGCGTATAGGTAATGTTGAAGATCAAACCGAGCACAGGCGCCAGCGCCACCGGAATCCCAACATTCTGCGCCCGCAGAATCAAAAACATGTCACTCGAGTTTCCCAGAGAAAACAGTGTCACGGCAACAAGAACGAAGTAAAAGGACGCGGGCAGAGCAATCCGTTCCCCCGACGGCGACGCCGCACGCGCGAGCGTTTCGGATGTCGGGACAGCCGCCGCCGGCTGTCCGCCGGGCGCAGCCCGGCGCTTTTCGCGTATACCAACCAGCGCCACCAGAACGCACAACGCTCCCGGAATCGCTGCCGCCCAGAACACGCTGCGGATTCCGAATCGTGCCAGCAGAACTAGCGCGGCCAGCGGCCCGGCAATAGCTCCAGCCGAGTCCATCGACTGAATCAACCCATAAGCCGAGCCCAGCCGCTCCTTCGGCACTGACTCGGCCACCATCACGTCACGCGGCGCTCCGCGCACGCCCTTGGCCAGTCGGTCGGTGAAGCGAATCAGCAGGATTTGCGGCCACGCCGTGACCATCGCCAGCAGCGGCTTCACCGCGTTAGCGGCAAAGTAGCCCGCGACCACGACTGGTTTGCGGCGCGAGATGTGATCGGAAAGATATCCAGAGAAAAGTTTGGCAAAAGACGCCACGCTCTCGGCCACTCCCTCAATCAATCCCAACTGCGCCGGCCCCGCCCCCAGCGACGCCAGAAAAGCCGGCAACACCCAGTACGCCATCTCCGAAGCGGTATCGTTCAAAAACGAAGTGATGCCGAAGACGTAGATGTTGCGAGGAGCTGCGGGCTCACGCACGGCAGGTGAAACGGACATGAATAGGTTTTACCACGGAGCCAAGCAGGCTACTGTTGGGTGTGCGCTGATGGTCCCGTTGCCTGTTGGCTGTCTCTGGGCCGGGAAAGATAGCGTAGGATTACGCCGCCAACAGCAGCAGGGGCGGTGATGAATACAAGCGGAACTCGAAAAGCCTGCGAATGGAAAGTCAACCAGATACAGAGCGCAGTGCTTATCAGGACCCAGCCAGCCAACGATCTGCCCAGCTTGTTGGGGTAGGGTTTGCGGCCCATATCGCGGGCCCACTCGTATAGGCTCACCAATACCGCAATCGCAACGATTTGACCCCAGTCTCCGATTGTTCCCACGTGTCCCGCTCATCGCCCCGGTTGCAGAGCTCAGTACATCGCGTCGTACTTGGTCACAACCCACTGCCCATCTTTGTTCTCAGTGGTGACAGTGAAGAGTTCTCTGTAGGTGGCGGACTCACCTGGCTTGGTAAGCCGTCTGCCGCGGTAATGAAGGATGGTGAGAGGCGGCGCGCTCTCCCACTCCGCCAAATCCCACGAAAGCAGCGGATGCTGCGCCTCCGAGTTGCAAATGAAGTGCGCATACTTCCTGCGGTAGTCGTGTTCCCAGCCGGCAAGCAATTCGTCGCAGTGCCCATCGCGCAGCTGCCGAAGAAACAGGTTGGCGCTGTGCTCAATCGTCCGATCGCGCAACGGATTCATCCGGATACTCACCGGCAGCCCGGTCAGCGGATCGTGATCCTCCGACCGCGCCAGCACCGGTCCTTGCTTGCTCAGCCACCAGATGTAGCCGAGAAATCCAAACACCAGCACCGCGCCAACGCTGACGGCAATAGCGATCTGTGTCCGAGTGAATCCCATCTGAGAGAAAGTTTATCTGGATGGCAAATTACGGCAAGATTACCGCCGGAAGCCGCGAGAGTACATGTACGAGTGGGAAGGCACCCTAAATTAAGACGCAGACCTGGACCTACGTCGCGCCGAGTACGAGCGTTTCGGCAGCCGGATTGATGCGTACGGCCATCTCACGTGTGATCGTGGCCTTGTTGAGCGTATGCGACCCGAGCTGCACCGTGGCCTTAAGCTTCTTGCTCGCCCACTTGCCGCCCACCGGCGTTAGGAGAACTTCGCTGCGCGGGACAAACGTTACTTCTTCAAGATGCATGGATCCAAGCTGAACCCTATACCGTGCCGCGAGGTACAAGTCCTCAACCGGCTTAAGCCGATATCGATTGGTTCCCTGCACGAAGCCTGCATTTACGTCGAATTCGACTAGGTCGAGGCTCTGGCTTGGCTTCGCCTTTTTCAATTCGTCTATGTAGCCGCGCACTTGTTCCACGACGACCGGGTCGACCTCAGCTCGAAGTGTCCTATAAGTTGCATATGTTTTCCATGTGGCGTAGGCACCAGCGGCTTGCGCAATTGCCCAGTACAAAGTCTTGCCGCCCATAACCAGGTGCAGCACTCCCGCAGCAGCCAATCCGATAAGTGCAAAGTTCCACAGCGCGAGCACGCCGAGCGTCGACGCGGCAACTATGATCACGTTTGGATCGCGCACCTTCCTCTCATAGATGCCCGCAATGATAAGTGCCAGGCCCAGAAGAAGACTCACGATCCCCCAAGGGCCTCGGGCTGAGATGGCCAGGGCTCCGATCGCTAGGTTAAGCAGCCCCCAGATGATGCTTGCATTTCCGCTTGAACGAAGTCGGTTGTCGAACAGGCAAAAAGAGCTTGCGGTGGTCAGGCGTTTCACCCGCTCCGGGTCACTTGTCACAAAGAGTCCCCCACGCGATCAGGGTAGAGATAATACTCCTGCGACTTTTAAATCAAGAAGTATTTTTGCTGGGGTGATTGTCCAATAAAAAAGAGCAGCCTGAGCCGCGCCTTAGTCCGAAATATCTGAAGTGGCTATTCCTTATTGTCTTCTTCCTTTTCCTTCACCGGCTCGACGCCGCCATCGTGCTGGGCCTGTGCCTCAGCGTCTTCCATTGCTTTCTTCGCCTCCGCAACTTTCTTGGCACGGGACTCGGCGCGCTTCTCGCGCTTCTCGTCCAGCACTTTTTCGCTGCCCAGCAGTTCAAGAAATGCTTTGTCGGCGCCATCACCCTTATTCCAGCCGGTGCGGATGACGCGCGTATACCCGCCGTTGCGATCGCCAAAACGTGGCCCGACGGTGTCAAAGAGCTTCACCAGCGCCTCGTCAGTCATGAGGTAAGCGCCAGCCAGACGCCGCGCGGCAAGGTCGCCGCGCTTCCCCAGCGTAATCATCTTCTCGACGATCGGACGCGCCGCCTTAGCCTTGGGAACGGTCGTCTCGACCCGCTCCTCCACGATCACCGACGTGACCAGGTTCCGCAGCAGCGAGCGCCGGTGCGCAGTGTTCCGTCCGAGTTTATATCCCGCAACTTTGTGACGCATGGCAAAACCTCAGTGGCTAGGGGTTAGGGATCAGGGACAAGGGATAAGCAATTCACATTCGCTGGCCCCCGAACCCTATCCCCTGATCCCTGCATTCTTACAGCTGATCGTCCGGACCATAAGCCGAAGCCGGCAAAACCAGATTCGAAGTCGGCCCAGGCACAGCGTTCCCGTGCTCATCGATCTTCATGCCCAGACTCAAACCCATCGAGGAAAGTATTTCCTTGATCTCGTTCAGCGACTTGCGGCCGAAGTTCTTAGTCTTGAGCATTTCCGATTCCGTCTTCTGCACCAGCTCGCCGATCGTCTGGATATTCGCATTCTTCAGGCAGTTATAGCTGCGCACCGAAAGCTCAAGCTCCTCAACAGAACGATTCAAGTTCTCGTTGTGAATCTCCGGCTTGCGATCGTCCGACGAGGACGTCCCGGTCTCGATCTCTTCCTCGAAATTGATGAAGATGTTCATATGGTCCTTCATCAGCTTCGCCGACAACCCGATAGCGTCAGCGGGAGTGATCGAGCCGTTCGTCCACACTTCGAGGGTCAGCTTGTCATAGTCGGTAATCTGCCCAAGACGCGCCGCTTCCACTGTGTAGTTGCACTTGCGCACTGGCGAGTGTACGGAATCGATCGGAATAAATCCGATCCCAAGATCCTCGTCAAAGTTCTTGTCAGCGGAAGTGTAGCCGCGGCCGCGCTTCAGCCGCATTTCCATATCCAGCTTGCCACCTTCGCTCACCGTGGCAATGTAAACGTCTTTATCGAGAACCTCGACGTCACCGTCGGCTTCAATCATGCCGCTCGTAACCACGCCAGGCTGGTCAGCGCGCAGGTAGATCGCCTTCGGCGCATCGCCCGCCAGCTTGAACGGAATCTGCTTCAGGTTGAGGATGATGTCGGTAGCATCTTCCACCACCCCGGGGATCGACTGGAATTCATGCAGCACGCCTTCCATCTTCACCGCGGTGACGGCGGCGCCTTCAATCGAGCTCAGCAGCACTCGCCGCAGGGCGTTGCCCACGGTAGTGCCAAAGCCGCGCTCAAAAGGCTGCGCCCAGAAAATGCCGTACTTGTCGGTGAGAGTGGAGGTGTCAACTGCGAGACGTTTCGGTTTCTGAAAACCTTTCCAAAGCATTTGTTTCTCCTTCGGCCGTTTGGCTCAGCCCCAGCTCCCTGAATCGGTCCGGATTCAGGTCAAGCGCCAAGACAGGCTGATCTGGCTCGAATTATATGGACCAAAAAACTTGTCGATCTACTTACTTGCTATACAACTCAACAATCAATTGCTCGTTCACCGGCAACTGAATATCTTCGCGCTTCGGCAGCGACAGCACTCGCGCCTTGTAAGCATCGCGGTCAACTTCCAGCCAGTTCGGCAGCGTGCCGTGGCTGGCAAATTCCTTGGCCAACTCGAGCACGGTGAGCTTCTTGCTGTTCTCGCGGATGGAAATCTCCTCGCCCGCACTCACTTCATAAGAAGGAATGTTGACCTTGCGATTGTTCACCGCGACATGCCCGTGACGCACCAACTGCCGCGCCTGCCGCCGCGATTGCGCAAAGCCCAGCCGGAACACCACGTTGTCCAAACGCCGTTCCAGTTGCTGCAGCAACAGTTCGCCGGTAACGCCCCGGGAGCGCGCCGCCTTCTCGAAGTAGTTGCGGAACTGGCCTTCCAGCGTGAAGTAGATGCGCTTGGCTTTCTGCTTCTCGCGCAACTGCAGCCCATAGCCAACAATCTTGGCCTTGCGGTCTTTCCCATGTTGTCCGGGAGCGAAGTTGCGCTTCTCGATGGGACACTTATCGCTGAAACACTTTGAGCCTTTGAGGAAAAGCTTCATGCCCTCGCGGCGGCATAGACGGCAAACTGCATCGGTATAACGTGCCAAATTGTTCTCCTTTTAGATGACCGGTTTACAGGTTTGGCTTCACCCTTCGTCCCGGACGAAAATCAGGTTTCAGGGGCTAGGGACCAGGGGCCAGTTCTTCACGACGGCTCTGACCCCTGGTCCCTAACCCCTAGTCCCTTCTTACACTCTTCTTCTCTTCGGCGGCCGGCATCCATTATGCGGAATCGGCGTCACGTCCCGAATGGAACGCACTTCAATACCGGACGACGCCAGAGCCCGCACCGCCGACTCGCGCCCCGAACCCGGACCGCTCACCCGCACGTCCACGCTGCGCACTCCATGATCGCGAGCCAGGCTAGCCGCATTGGAAGCTGCCTGCTGCGCCGCGAACGGCGTGCCTTTACGCGACCCGCGAAAACCCAGCGACCCCGAACTCTTCCACGACAGAACGTTGCCATTCATGTCGGTGATGGTCACGATCGTGTTGTTGAAGGAAGCCTGCACATAGCACAACCCATGCGGAACGTGCTTGCGCTCCTTCTTCTTGAACGTCTTCTTCTTGCCTTTTTTCTCCGGTGCGGCCGTGCCGCCCGCTGCTACTGGTTTGGCCATAATGAGTGTCCAATGGTCAGTGGCCAGCAGCCAGTTTTGTCAGGGCTTTACTGGCCACTGATCACTGGACACTGGACACTGCTCCTATGTCTTCGACGTTGCTTTCTTCTTGGTCGAGACCGTACCCTTGCGCGGACCCTTGCGGGTACGAGCGTTCGTATGTGTACGTTGTCCCCGAACCGGCAAATTCCGGCGGTGACGGAACCCGCGATAGGAACCGATTTCGATGAGCCGCTTGATGTTCATCGAAACTTCCTTGCGCAGATCGCCCTCCACCATCCCCTGCGCCTCAATCACGGTGCGGATCCGGTTCACTTCCTCTTCGCTGAGGTCCTGGACCTTCTTCATCGGATCCACCTTCGCCTCGTCGAGAATAGTGCCGGCGCGCGGATGCCCGATCCCGTAAATGTAGGTCAGCGCGATGTTGATGTGCTTCTGGCGCGGTAAGTCAACGCCTGCGATACGTGCCATTGTTCCTGACCTCTCCCAGCTATTTAGCCCTGGCGCTGTTTATGTTTCGTGTTGACGCAGATCACCCGCACCACACCCTTGCGGTGGATGACCTTGCACTTGTCACAGATCTTCTTTACCGATGCTCGTACTTTCATAATTCCGTTTCCGATCCCAAACCGTGAATCCCTATTTATAACGGTAAACAATCCGGCCGCGATTCAAGTCGTAAGGCGAAAGCTCCACCGCCACTTTGTCCCCAGGCAATATGCGGATAAAGTTCTTGCGCATCTTCCCCGACACATGCGCCAGCACCTGGTGTTTATTCTCCAACTCCACCTTAAACATGGCGTTGGGCAGCGGTTCCAGAACCACTGCCATCACTTCAATCGCGTCCTCTTTGCTCATCGACTCCTTAAAATCAGTGGTCAGCGGCCAGAGATTAGCGCTTAGTCGCCAGCAACCACTTTTGATTCTACTGGCCACTGACCACCGGCCACTATCTTGTCAAAATCACCGGCCCATCTTTCGTCACCGCCACGCAATGCTCGAAGTGCGCGCTGAAACTTCCATCCACGGTGACGGCCGTCCACTTGTCGCCCAGCACTCGCGTTTCCGGTTTGCCGCAATTCACCATGGGCTCGATCGCGAGTACCATCCCCTCTCGCAACTTCGCGCCATGCCCTCGCGCCCCGAAGTTCGGAACCTGCGGCTCTTCGTGCAGGCGCGTCCCAATGCCATGTCCCACGAATTCCCGGACCACGCTGAACCCGGCGGCCTCTACGTGCTCCTGCACCGCCGCGCCCACATCGCCTACAGAGTTGCCGATCAGCGCCTGGTCAATCCCGCGATACAAAGATTCTTCAGTCACCGTCAGCAGCTTCCGCAACTCCGGCTTCACCGCATCGCTCACCGGAACCGTAATCGCAGCGTCGCCGTAATACCCGTCCAGCACCACGCCGCAATCAATCGAGACGATGTCACCGTCTTTCAGCGCCCGCTTCTCCGACGGAATTCCATGCACAATCTCTTCGTTCACCGACGTGCACAACACGCAGGGATAATCGTAATATCCCTTAAACGCTGGTTTTGCCCCAAGCGCCGCAATCTTCTTCTCTGCGGCACGCTCCAAATCCATCGTCGTGACCCCGGGGGCCACCATCGAGCGGACTTCGTCGAGAACCTGGCGCACGATGTGCCCGCTGTGCCGCATCCGCTCAATCTCTGCCGCCGACTTGCACACAATCGCCATTCTTATGCGTTATGGTCCTCGATAATTCTGAAAATCTGTTCCGTGACTTCGTCCATCGGCCGGTCGCCATTGATCGAGATCAGTCTTCCCGTGCGCTGATAGTAATCCGCTACCGGAGTAGTTTGCTCTTGATAAGCCGCCAGCCGTGGCGCAATTACTTCCAACCGGTCATCATTGCGGGTCACCAGCTTCGTCCCTTCAATGTCACAAATTTCGTCGACACGGGGCGGCTGGAAGTGGACGTTATAGATCCGCCCACAGGTGGGACAAGAACGGCGTCCAGAGATCCGGAGCAACAACTGATTATAGTCCACGTCCAGGCGGATCACAATTGGCCAGGCCCGCGTGGGCCGCGAGTTGTCAAAGAACTTATCCTCAAGCAGCGCATCCAGCCACCCGGCCTGGGCCGCGGTTCGAGGAAACCCGTCCAGAATGTAGCCCCGCTTGCAATCCGGCTGCTTCAGTCTCAGCCGGACCATCTCACAAACCAGGTCGTCGGAAACCAACTCCCCTCGAGACATGACCGCCTTGGCAGCCATTCCGAGTTCCGTCCCCTCGGCCACGTTCAGCCGTAGCAGGTCTCCGGTAGAAACCTGCGGGATCAGGTACCGCTCCATGATGCGCTTGGCCTGGGTGCCCTTACCCGCGCCCGGCGGTCCAAGAAGCACGATGGGGCCGACATCCCGTGAGGTTTCCTGCGCCATCGAGTTGGCCAAAGCCTCCCGAACAGTGTTCAGCAACCCCACTAACAAATTTGTAATCGCGTAATTTGGTAATCTCGCAAATTACCCGATTACTAAATTACAAGATCTCCTACGACCAGTTCCTGCGCCCGCGAATCCGTCCGCTGCGCGGCGTAAATCCATCGTAATGCCGCATGATGAGCTGCGCTTCGATCTGCGTAACCGTATCCATGGCCACGCCCACCACGATCAGCAGCGACGTTCCGCCAAAATAAAAATTCACTCCCAGTCCGTTCGTCACCCACACCGGAAGCCGCTCAAACAGCGACCCTCCCAGCCAGAACGGCAAGTGGTTCAAGTGAATACCAGTGATCATCCATTCGGGAATGAAGGAGATGATGATCAGATACAGCGCTCCCACCAGCGTGATCCGCGTCAGAACTTCGTTGATGTAGTCGGCCGTGCGTTTCCCCGGACGTATGCCCGGAATAAACCCGCCATACTTCCGCATATTGTCAGCAACTTCGCTGGGATTGAAAACGATCGACACATAGAAGTACGCGAAGAAAATAATACCCACGGCATATAACACCGTATAGAGCGGCTCGCCCCAGCCCAGCAAGCGAATCAGGTCGCCGAAGTAGCGGCTGTTCTTCAATCCATAGCCGATGGTTTGCGGCAGACTCAGAATCGAAGAAGCGAAGATGACCGGCATCACGCCCCCAGCGTTCACACGCAAGGGCAAGTGAGTGGACTGCCCGCCCATCACTTTGCGTCCGACCACCCGCTTCGCATACTGCACCGGAATGCGACGTTCGCAGCGCTCCACGTAAACAATGAACGCCACCACCGCGATCATGAACACGACCAGGCCGGCCATCAGCACGGGAGTGATGGCTCCCCAGGTTCCGTTCTTCGCTTTATCCAGAAGATCCTGCACGCCGCGCGGCAACCCCACCACAATTCCAGCAAAAATCAGCAACGACATCCCGTTGCCGATCCCGCGGTCGGTAATCTGCTCCCCCAGCCACATGATGAACGCGCTACCCGTGGTCAGGGTCAGCATGGTCATCAGGCGGAAACTCCAGCCGGGGTGAAGCACGAAGTCTCCGGCCTTCTCCAGGCCGATGGCGATGCCGAACGATTGCACCGCGCTAAGCATCACCGTGATGTAGCGCGTCCACATGGTGATCTTCTTGCGCCCCATCTCGCCTTCTTTTTGCAGTTTGGCGAGAGGCTCATACACCACGGTCAAAAGCTGCAGAATGATCGATGCCGTGATGTACGGCATGATGCCCAGGGCAAAAATCGTCATGCGCCGCAGGTTGCCGCCCGACATCAGATCCGCGAAACCGAGCAGCGATCCCCCGTTTCGATTGAACGCATCCTCCAGCTTCAGGAAGTTAATGCCCGGAGTAGGAAGATGTCCGCCCAGCCGGTAGACCGCAAGCATCGCCAAAGTAAACAGAACCCGCTTGCGCAGGTCAGGGATGCGGAAGATGTTCGCCATCTTCCCCCAGATTGGAAACACTCCACTCTCAGCCGCCATTACTGCAAGACCTCAACCTTGCCGCCCGCCTTGGTGATTTTTTCCTGTGCCGACTTGGAAAACTTGTGCGCATGTACGGTGATCGCAATCGTCAGCTCGCCATCGCCGAGAATCTTCACTGGATGCTTGGCCTTAATCACTCCCGCTTTGCGCAGCACCTCGGGCGTGATAGGCGCGGCGTGCAGTTCCCCGCCCAGCGCCACCAGCCGCTCCAGGCTGACGATATTGAATTCCTTGCGGAAGATGTTGGTGAACCCGCGCTTCGGCATGCGCCGGTGCAGGGGCATCTGTCCGCCTTCAAACCCGCGGATCAGGCGCATACCGGTGCGCGAACGCTGCCCCTTGTGTCCGCGAGTGGACGTCTTCCCCATGCCGGAGCCCATACCGCGCCCCACCCGCTTGCGCTTTTCCGTAGCCTTCTTCGGTGCTCGAATGTTGGATAAATTCATAAGTGAACCCAAGTTTCAAAGTTTCAGGGTTTCAAGGTTTCGAAGTTTCGAAGATATTGAATCCGCCTTGAAACCTTGAAACTCTGAAACCTTGAAACCTTTCTACTTCAATATCTCCACCAGATGCGGAACCTTGGCCACCATGCCGCGAATCGCCGCATTGTCCGGACGCTCAATCACCTGATTCAACCTCGTAAATCCCAATCCCTTAACCACCAGTTTCTGTTTCACGGGAGCACAAATGGACGACACCACCCACTTCAGGTGAATCTTTCCGGCAACCGTCTTCGGCTTCTTCGTAGTCATCGTTAATTCCTCAATCTCAAGAGCCCGGTCTTACTCGGCACTCACAACTCGGTACTTTCTACAGTTCCTGCATCGACTTCCCGCGCATAGCAGCCACGCCCTCACGGCTCTTCAAATGACGCAGCGCATCGAATGTCGCCTTGATCACGTTGTGCGGGTTAGTCGTACCGATCGATTTGGTCAGCACGTTCTGGATTCCCACCGAGGTCATCACCGCGCGCACCGCACCTCCCGCAATCACCCCCGTGCCTTCCGGGGCCGGCTTCAGCAACACTTTCCCCGAGCCATAGCGTCCCACGATCAGGTGCGGAATCGAAGTCTGCGTCAGATTCACTTTGATCAGATTCTTCTTCGCCGCTTCAATCGCCTTGCGGATGGCCTGCGGAACTTCCTTGGCCTTGCCCGCGCCATGTCCCACCACCGCCGCCGAGGGATCGCCCACCACCACCAGTGCGGCAAACGAAAGGTTCTTCCCGCCCTTCACCACTTTGGTGACGCGATTGATGGCGACAACCTGATCTTTCAACTGAAACGAATTTGGATCAAGCTTCTTAATCACAGTTGGCATTCTGAAACCTAATTTCGTAATTTTGTAAACTTGCAATTTAGTAATTTTGCAATCGAAACCGCTTACGCAGCAGGGTTTCAAGTTACCAAATTACCCGATTACCAAATTCCCAAATCTCCTAAAATTGCAATCCCGCTTCGCGCGCCGCATCGGCCAGCGCCTTCACCCGTCCGTGATAAATGTAGCCGCCGCGGTCAAACACTACCTTGCTCACGCCCTTGGCTTTGGCCCGCTCCGCGATCGTTTTGCCCAGGGCCTTCGCCGCCGCCACGTTGCCGCCGGTCTTCCGTTCTTCCTTCTTGCCCTCGGCCGAACTCGCCGAAACCAAAGTCGTGCCGTGCAGGTCATCGATCACCTGCACATAAATATGATTCAGCGAGCGGTACACATTCAGACGCGGACGCTCCGCCGTCCCCTGCATCTTTTTGCGGATGCGATCATGAATGTGATCGCGCTTCTGATTTTTCGATTTCTTCGTAAACATAGAATCTGTCCTCTACCGGGCAGTAGCGATCAACAATTACTTCGCTCCGGTCTTACCCACTTTCTTCTTCAACCTCTCACCCGCATACCGCACACCTTTATTCTTGTAAGGATCCGGCGGACGCAGCGACCGCATTTCCGCCGCCACCTGCCCCACCTGCTGCCGGTCAATCCCAGTCAGCGAAATCTTCGTCTGCTTGGGATCGACCGCCGCCTCAACTCCCGTAGGCAGCGGATACTCGATCGGATGCGAATACCCAAGGTTGAACACCACCGTCCCTTTGCCCTTCATCTCGGCGCGGTAGCCGATGCCGACAATCTCCAGATCGCGCGTCCAGCCCTTGGTCACGCCTTCAACCGCGTTGTTCACCAGCGCGCGCGCCAGTCCGTGCAGAGCAGCCTGCGAATCATTCTCACGGATGGCGACAATGTTCCCATCCTTCTGCTCCACCTTGATGCCCGTGGGAAGAGCCGTGTCCAGCTTGCCCTTCGGCCCCTGCACCAGCACCGTGTTGCCTTCAATCTTGACCGTCACCCCTTTGGGGATCGGGATCGGCTTTTTTCCAATTCGTGACATAAGTTTTCGGCTCTCATCTTTCAGCTCTCAGCTTCTTCACAACCGCGCCCTCACTGAAGGCTGTTAGCTGAAAGCTGCTTCCCTACCAGATCTCGCACAACAACTCGCCGCCCACGCCTTCCTTGCGCGCCTGCCGTCCGGTCATCACCCCGCGCGGCGTCGTGAGAATGTTGATCCCCATCCCGCCCAGCACGCGAGGAATCTCGCTGCGCCGCACGTAAACCCGGCAGCCCGGCCGCGACACGCGCTCCGCCTTCGAAATTGCCGCCTCGTTGTGCGCGCCGTACTTCAAATAAATCCGGATAACTTTATGGCCTTCTTCTTCCGTGGCCTTGAAATTCGAGATGTAACCTTCTTCCTTCAGGATGCGGGCAATCTCCACCTTCAGCCTGGAAGCCGGAACGTCCACCTTCTGGTGCCGCGCCTGCAGCGCGTTGCGCACCCTCGTCAGCATATCTGCGACCGGATCGGTCAACCTCATCGTTTGCTTCTCCTCTCGCCACCCGTTCGCTCCGCACCCAGCGGAGAACCTGCAGCGGCTCCCTTACTTCCTAACGCTATTGTCACCACTCGCCTTGTCATCCTGAGCGAGACGCTTTTTGTCTCGCGAAGGATCCGGGCGCGCCGCGCGATCATTCTCGCGCTTTTTGCGAGAATGCTAAATCGCGCGTTTGGCGCGCTTCCCTATTCCCCTACCACGACGACTTCGACACTCCCGGAATCTCCCCCAGCAGCGCCAACTGCCGGAAGCACATACGGCACAAGCCGAACTTCCGGAGATAAGCCCGCGGCCGTCCGCACCGCTTGCAGCGATTGTGCTTGCGCGTAGAAAACTTCGGTTTCTTTACGTTCGCTGGACGCTGAGTCTGCTCAGTGCCGTCCTTAACTCGCTTTGCCATTGTTGCCATGTTTATCTTTCGACTCCCGAATCAATGTCTCAATGATTCAATCTCTAAGTTCCTACGCCCGAAACGGCATCCCCAGATGCTTTAACAACGTCCGCGCCTGGTTGTCATTCGCCGCCGTAGTCACAATCGTGACGTTCATGCCCTTCTGCTTGTCGACCTTCTCATAGGAAATCTCGGGAAAGATCAACTGGTCATGCAGCCCAATCGTGTAATTCCCCCGCCCGTCAAACGACTTGGTGGAAACTCCTTTAAAGTCGCGCACCCGCGGCAGAACAATATTCACCAGCCGGTCGAAAAACTCATACATGCGATCGCCGCGCAGCGTCACCATGGTCCCGATCGCCTGCCCTTCGCGCACCTTGAACGCAGCAATCGATTTCTTGGCTTTGGTAATGATCGGCTTCTGCCCGGTGATCTGGCCCAATTCATTCACCGCCGGATCCATCACCTTCGAATTTTGCGTGGCCTCGCCCATGCCCATGTTCACCACGATCTTATTGAGCCGTGGTACCGCCATCGCGTTCGTAAGCTCCAGTTCCTTCAACAGCGCCGGAGCCACTTCCTTGTCAAACTTCGCACGCAGCCTCGGACGCTCCTTGGCGCTATGCCTTGCCTGCTCCGGAGCCTTCTGCTCCTGCCCCGAATCCTTCGATGATTTCCTATCTTTAGCCATCGCGTCTCCCGCTACCATTTAGCAATTTCGTAATCGGATAATTTGGTAATTGAAAACTCGGTGGTTTCAAGTTACAAAATTACAAAATTACCCAATTGCCAAATTTACTTATCCAGCGTCGTTCCGCACTTCTTGCAAACCCGCACTTTCCGGTCGCCGCGTACTTCGTGTCCAATGCGAACCGGCCCGCAGCTCGGGCAAACCAGTTGCACGTTCGACAGCGCAATCCGGCTCTCCTGCTCGGCAATGCCACCCTTGATGTTGCGCTGCGGGTTCGGCCGCACGTGCTTTTTCACCATCATCACGTGCTCCACCAGAATCTTGGTGTCGTCGGGAAACACGCGCAGCACGCGCCCTTCCTTGCCCTTGTCCCGCCCCGTAATCACCTTCACGGTATCGTTGCGGCGGATATCTACTCGCTTATGTACTGTGCTGACAGTTCTCATAAATTCAAAGTTTCAAGGTTTCATCGTTTCAAGTTTCAAAGTCAAACCACCGCTCCCAAGATTTCCACTGATTCAAGGCACCTTGAAACCTTGAAACTCTGAAACCTTGAAACCTGCTCTTAAATAACTTCCGGCGCCAGCGAAACAATCTTCAAAAACTTCTTCTCGCGCAGCTCGCGAGCCACTGGACCAAACACGCGCGTCCCCACCGGCTCGCCCGCATCATTGATCAAGACCGCGGCATTCTGGTCAAAGCGGATATAAGTGCCATCGCGTCGCCGATGCTCCTTGCGCGTGCGCACAATCACCGCCTTCACCACTTTGCCCTTCTGTACCTGCCCATCCGGAGCCGCTTCCTTCACCGCGGCGGTGATTATGTCGCCGAGGCCAGCATTCAGCCCTGTCGAGCCGCCGAGCGGCAGAATCATCTGCAGCTTGCGGGCGCCGGAGTTGTCGGCCACCTCCAACATGCTTCTCATCATCACTGCCATAGCAAATCTCCCGTCCAATCCGTCATCCTGAGCTTTGTCATCCTGAGCGAGACGCTTTTTGTCTCGCGAAGGATCTCAGCCTCACCGGACCCGTCCCCACGAGGGGACGCTCGATTGCTCCCTACTTAATGTCCTGCTCCAGCACGATCTCCGGCACCAGCGCCGTCTTCCGCACAATGTCCTTCAACCTCCAGCGCTTCAATTTCGACAGCGGACGCGTCTCTTCCAGCCGCACCACATCACCCACGTGCGCCTCATTCTTCTCATCGTGCGCATAAAATTTCTTATTGCGCGCCACCACCCGCCCGTAGAACGGATGCGCCTTCTTGCGCGTCACCTGCACCACGATGGTCTTGGCCATCTTGTTCGAAACCACTTCTCCCACTACTTCCTTGCGCCGGCCCTGCACCTGCGCGCTCGGCGGCGTTGCGGACTTCTTGGTTGCGGTTTCCGCCATCAGCGTTTCTCCGTTGCGGCGGCGCGTGTGCGCTCGCCTAAAATTGTCTTCACCCGCGCAATGTCCTTGCGCAGCCCTCGAATCTTCTTCAGGCTCTCGGTCTGCCCCATATTCAGCTGGAACTTCAGCTTGAACAGCTGGTCGGCGAGATCCTGCCCCTGGTGCTGCAGCTCAGCGTCGGTCAAATTTCTAGCTTTGTCTGCCTTCATAAAATGTCTGCCTTCGTAAAATCCCTCACGAGCTTTCATTCCTAGCCGAAGCCCGACAGCGGAAGCCCGAAGCCCGCCTTTAGTGCGCCGTCTCGCGCTTGACCAGAGTCGTGCGCAATGGCAGCTTGTGTGAAGCCAGCCGCATAGCCTCGGTCGCATCCACAATCGTGACCCCTTCCATCTCAAACAGAATCTTTCCCGGACGCACCACCGCAACCCAATGATCCGGCGCTCCCTTGCCCTTGCCCATACGGGTTTCAGCCGGCTTCTTGGTCACTGGCTTATCGGGAAACACCCGAATCCAGATCTTGCCGCCGCGCTTCACAAAGCGAGTCATGGCCACCCGGCTGGCTTCAATCTGCCGGTCGGTAATCCATCCAGGCTCCAGCACCTTCAGACCGAAATCCCCAAACGCCAGCGTGCTGCCGCGCCAGGCTTTCCCAGTCATGCGCCCGCGCTGTTGCTTGCGGTACTTAACTTTCTTCGGCATCAACATAAGTCAGCTCTCTTTTGCCGCCTTGTCATCCTGAGCGGCGTTCTTTGCCGCGAAGGATCTCCGACTCCACGGCACTTTCCAAGTGCCAGGCGTGCTTCCCTAGAACGCTCCCACGCCCGTCTGCTGCTCCCGCTTCTTCGTGGGGAGAATCTCGCCCTTGTAAACCCAGACCTTCACGCCGATCACGCCGTAAGTAGTCCTTGCTTCCGAAAAACCGTACTCAATGTCAGCCCGTAGCGTGTGCAGCGGCAAACGCCCCTGCAGGTACCACTCGGAGCGCGCGATTTCATTTCCATTCAACCGCCCGCTCACCCGCACCTTGATCCCCTTACAGCCAAAGCGCAGCGCCGAATCCACCGCCTTGCGCATCGCGCGCCGGAATCCCACTCGCTTTTCCAGTTGCAAAGCGATCGCTTCCGAAACCAGCTGCGCATCGAGCTCAGGCTTGTGCACTTCCTGAATGTCGACAAACACCTCGCGAGACGTGCGTTTCTGCAAGTCGGCTTTGAGCTTGTCGATCTCCGCGCCCTTGCGCCCGATAATAATTCCCGGCCGCGCCGTCTTGACAATGATGCGCAGCTTGTTGCCCGGACGCTCAATCTCGATCGAACTCACGCCCGCAGACTTCAGCTTTTCCTTCAATTCCTTCTTCAGCTTGATGTCTTCAAACAGCAGCTTGTCGTAGTCACGCTCCACAAACCAGCGCGACTTCCACGGCTTCGTATAACCAAGCCGAAAACCATAAGGATGGACTTTTTGTCCCATTGCTTCTCCTAAATCAATCCCTCAACCCTTATCAAAAATCCTTTGTCATTCCGAACCCGCGCAAAGCGCGGGTGAGGAACCTGCTGTTGCCTTACTCCACCGGGTGCCCCATTTCTCGCGCGCACTTTGCGCGAGAAGTGGGAACTCTATCCCTACTTCGCGGCCGCCTTGCTCTTCTTCGAAGCGCCCGCAGATTTTTTAACCGCCGGCGCGCGCCGCTTAGCCGGAGCCGCAGCCGCACTCGCTGTCCCACCGCCAGCGGCATGGGCCCCATTCCCGCGCTCCGCCAACACCAGCGTGATATGCGAAATCCGCCGCTGATAGCGGTACGCCCGTCCCTGCGGCGCCGGACGAATCCGCTTCATCCTCGGACCGTCATTTGCAATCGCGCTCTTCACATACAAATTGTCGATCTCAACATCGAGATTTTTCTCAGCGCTGAGAAAGTTGGCGTTGTCGAGCGCCGACTGCAGCAGTTTGCCCACATGCGCCGCCACCCGCTTCTTCGTGAACAAAAGGGTGTTGCGCGCCTCTTCCACCTTGCGCCCTTTGATCAATTCCAGCACCAGGCGCGCCTTCTGCGGCGACACTCGCAAGTAACGCATTTCCGCTCGAAATTCCATATTCTTGTCTCTGTCCTAAGCCTTTCGCTCTCTTAACCTCGGTTAAGCTAAGGGCTAGGGCCTAAACCTTTTTATGCCTTCGGCGCCGCCGGCGCTGCCGACGGAGTTATCGCTCCCGGACCTCCCGGTATCCCCGCCGGCTTCGCCGCCACTTCCGTAGCCGCCCGCATCGAGTGGCCCTTGAAGTTGCGCGTGAAGCTGAACTCGCCCAGCTTGTGCCCCACCATATTCTCGGTGACATACACCGGAATAAACTTCTTCCCGTTGTGCACCGCAATGGTGTGTCCCACCATCTCCGGAACCACTGTGGATCGCCGCGACCAGGTGCGCAACACTTTCTTTTCATTGCGCGAATTCATGCCCTCCACCCGCGCCATCAGGAAGCCATCCACAAACGCGCCCTTCTTGGTTGAACGTGCCATAAATTTGTCTCGACCTCAAACCAAACTTTGTCATTCCGAAGGTCGCGAAGCGACCCGAGGAATCTGCTTCCGCCAGCAGCGCTACTTAGCCCGCCGGTTCACAATAAACTTATCCGTCCGCTTGTTATTCCGGGTCTTATACCCGCGCGTCGGCTGTCCCCACGGCGTGACCGGATGCCGCCCACCCGAGGTCTTGCCTTCACCACCGCCATGCGGATGGTCCACCGGATTCATCGAAACACCACGGTTGACGGGCTTCCAGCCCATCCAGCGCATCCGTCCTGCCTTGCCGATGGTGATGTTCTCGTGATCGAGATTTCCTACCTGCCCGATGGTCGCCATGCAATCCTGCGAAATCTTCCGCGTCTCGCCCGAAGGCAATTTCACCAGCGCGTAATCGGATTCCTTCGCAATCAACTGCGCCGCTCCGCCCGCCGAGCGCACCATCTGCGCGCCCTTGCCCGGCTTCAATTCGAGATTATGAATCGAAGTACCAGGCGGAATATTCCGCAGCGGTAAAGCATTGCCCACAAGAATGTCGGCCTCAGGCCCGCTCACAACCTTCTGCCCCACCTTCATTCCCTCAGGCACCAGAATGTAGCGCTTCTCGCCATCGGCATAAGCCAGCAGCGCAATCCGCGCCGAGCGGTTCGGATCGTACTCGATCGTAGTCACGGTAGCCGGAATGCCCGCCTTCTCACGCTTGAAATCAATGATGCGCAACTTCTGCTTGTGCCCGCCGCCCCGATGCCAGCTGGTAATGTCGCCCGAATTGCGCCGTCCACCGGTGCGCTGCTTCTTCTCCACCAGCGGCTTATGCGGATGCTGCGTCGTAATGTCGTCATTGACGATCGTCGTCCGATACCGCAACGTCTGCGTAGTAGGTCGATAAGTCTTAATTGCCATAATCTGCTCTCAGCTCAAATCTCTTGTCATTCCGAACCCGCGCAAAGCGCGAGTGAGGAACCTGCTTCTTGCTTCCCGCCCTACAAATTCTGCGCGTACTCCGGCATCTTCTCCCCGGCCCGCAGCCGCACATAAGCCTTCTTCCAGTCCGGACGGTACCCGGCAAACTTCCCCCGCCGCCGCTCTTTTCCCGGATAGGTGGCTGTGCGCACCGAAAACACCTTCACCTTGAAAATCGTCTGCACGGCTTGTTTGATCTCCGTCTTCGTAGCCTTAGGCGCAACCTGAAACACCAGCGTGTTTTGGTTTTCCTTGATCGCCAACCCTTTTTCCGTGATCACCGGGCGTCGAATAATCTGATATGCGGATTTCATTACGCCACCTCCGCCGCTTTTTCATGCCGCGCACGTTTCCGCGGAGCCGACGACGCTTTCTTTGCGCCCTCTTCCTTCGCTTTACGCTGCCTCTTCGGCAAACTATCCTTCAACGTAAGCTGCAACTTCTCAATCGCGGGATGCGAAAAAATCACACGGTCATACTTCAGCAAGTGGTAAGGATGAACCTCGTTCCCAGCAATCAATTCCAGGCCGTGGATATTCCGCGAGCTCAACTCCAGATTGCGATTAGCAGCGCTCGGCGCTTCCACAATCAGCACCGTCTTTTCGACTTTGAGCGCATCCAGCGCCGCTCGGAACACCTTCGTCTTCGCATCTTTCAGCTCGAACGAATTCACCACCGTCAGCTTGCCATCGGCAAACTTGGCCGCCAGCGCCGAACGCAGCGCTCCCAAAAGCTTCTTACGCGGGAACGCGTAGTCATAGGACCGCGGTGTCGGACCATGCACCGTAGCACCGTGCCGCCACAGTGGCGAACGGATCGAGCCGATGCGCGCCCGTCCCGTTCCCTTCTGTTTCCACAGCTTTTTGCCCGAACCGGAAACCTGCCAGCGGGCCTTGGTGGCATGCGTGCCGCGATGCTGCCCGGCACGGTAATGCTTCACCGCCTCCCAAAGCAGATCTTCATTCACCGCGCCGAAAATCTCATCGGCAAGGTCGAAGCTCCCGACCTTCTTACCACCTAAATCGTAAATATCAATAGTAGCCATATCGCTTCTCGGTACTCGGTACTAGGTACTGATTTACTACGCCTTCTTAGCCGCCCTCTTAGCCGCCTTCAACGGATCCACCGTAGCCGAACCCGCAAATCCACGCCGCTCTCTAGGTGGCTTCTTCGCCTTGATGATGACGATGTAGCCGCCCTGCGGCCCCGGCACACTGCCTTCGACCACCAAAAGATTCTCGTCTTTATCCACACCCAGCACGCGCAAGTTGCGTTGCGTCACGCGAGCATGCCCCATGTGTCCCGACATGCGCATTCCCTTAAACACACGCGAAGGAAACGCCGACGACCCAATCGATCCCGTAATCTGAAACATCGATCCGTGCGACTTCGGACCGCCGCCAAAATGATGCCGCTTCACCACACCCTGGAAGCCTTTGCCCTTGCTAACTCCCACGATGTCGACAAACTTCTCGCCTTCAAAAATCTCGACCAGCACCCGGTCGCCAATCTTCACCGTAACGTCGCCGTCCGCAGCGCCATCAGTTTCCAGCGGCACTTCCCGCATAAACTTCACCGGAGGAAGATTATTCTTCGCCAGGTGCCCCCGCGCTGGCTTGGTTAGCCGCGATTCCTTCACAAACTCGACCAGTCCAATCTGTGCCGCCTCGTAGCCATCTCGCGTAGCCGACTTATGCTGCGTAATCACGCAAGGACCAGCCTGCAGCACCGTGACCGGGCGAACATCGCCCTTGGAGTCAAACAGTTGCGTCATCCCGACTTTCTTACCCAAAATGCCAGTAACTCGAGTTGCCATCTCTATCTCCATTCCCAGCGTGGCAAGTCGCCTTAGCGGCGACGGCTATTGGCTGGGGAGCTAAATCTGCTCGTGTGGGAACGGACGCATTCGTCCATTCCGCGGGCAAAGCCCGCGCCTGCCTGCGCTACTTATGCTCTTTTCCAAAAGCCTTAATCTCCACATCCACGCCCGCCGGCAGATCGAGCTTCATCAGCGCGTCCACCGTCTGCTGCGTGGGCTCGAGAATATCGAGCAGCCGCTTGTGCGTGCGGATCTCAAACTGCTCCCGCGACTTCTTATCCACGTGCGGCGAACGCAGCACGCAGTATTTGTTCTTCATCGTGGGCAAAGGAATCGGCCCCGCGATCTGCGCCCCAGTGCGCCGCGCCGTTTCCACGATCTCGCCCGTCGACTGATCCAGAATACGGTAGTCGTAAGCCTTCAACCGGATGCGAATTCTTTCTTTTCCAATCACGCTTCACTCTCTCTAACCCCTCCCGGCGTCTCCGGAAGGAAAGAACTAGCGGCAAGAAGCAAGCCGCGCTTAGTAGCGCCGGCGTCCCGCCGGCATTTTTCGTGTTACTGCACAATCTCCGAAATCGTCCCCGCGCCCACCGTATGTCCGCCTTCGCGAATGGCAAACCGCAACCCCTTCTCCATCGCCACCGGCGTAATCAACTCAATCACCAGCGAGACATTGTCCCCAGGCATCACCATCTCGGTGCCCGCAGGAAGCTCAGCCACTCCGGTCACGTCGGTAGTCCGCAAATAAAACTGCGGACGGTATCCCTTGAAGAACGGTGTATGCCGCCCACCTTCTTCCTTCGTCAGGATGTAAACCTCAGCCTTGAACTTCGTGTGCGGAGTGATCGACCCTGTCTTCGCCAGCACCATGCCGCGCTCGACATCTTCCTTCGCAATGCCGCGCAGCAACAGTCCCGCGTTGTCGCCTGCCATGCCTTCGTCCAACTGCTTCTTGAACATTTCGACGCCCGTGACAACAGTCTTGCGCGTGTCGCGGAAGCCGACGATCTCAACTTCTTCGCCCACCTTCACCTTCCCGCGCTCGATACGGCCCGTCACCACCGTGCCGCGCCCCTGAATCGAGAAAATATCTTCAATCGGCATCAGGAACGGCTTGTCCAACTCGCGCGCCGGCTGCGGAATATACTTGTCCACCGCCTCCATCAGCGCGTCCACCTGCGCCTCCGCCTTCGCTTCCCCATTCAACGCGCCCAGCGCCGACACCCGCACCACCGGCACGTCGTCTCCCGGGAACTTGTAGCTCTTCAGTAATTCCCGCACTTCCAGCTCGACCAACTCCAGCAGCTCGGGATCGTCCACCGCGTCCACTTTATTCAGCGCCACCACCAGATACGGCACGCCCACCTGCCGCGCCAGCAGCACGTGCTCCCGCGTTTGCGGCATCGGACCATCCGTCGCCGCCACCACCAGAATCCCGCCATCCATCTGCGCCGCGCCCGTAATCATGTTCTTGATGTAATCCGCGTGGCCGGGGCAATCCACGTGCGCATAGTGCCGGTTCGCCGTTTCATACTCCACGTGCGCCGTCGCAATCGTGATCCCGCGCGCCTTCTCTTCCGGAGCGTTGTCAATCGAGTCGAAGGACCGGAACGTGTTCTTCGGATTATGCTTCGACAAAACCTTCGTGATGGCCGCCGTCAACGTAGTCTTGCCATGGTCAATGTGACCGATTGTTCCCACGTTGCAGTGCGGCTTACTCCGATCAAATTTCTCTTTCGCCATATTCTTTCCTCAACCTTCACCTTGTCATCCTGAGGCGCCGCTCTTTGGCGCCGAAGGATCTCTAATCTGCAAATCGCTCGTGCGAGCGCCTCTACTTCGTGGTCCCCTGCACCTTCGCGATGATTTCCTCCGCCACCGATCGCGGAGCCTCCTCATAACGCGCAAAATGCATCGAGTACTCAGCTCGCCCCTGCGTCGACGACCGCATGTGCGTCGCGTACCCAAACATCTCAGCCAAAGGCACGATCGCCTTGATCACCTGCGATCCGGCGCGATGCTCCATACCTTCAATCCGCCCACGCCGCGAACTCAGATCACCCATAATCACGCCGGCGTAGTCTTCCGGAGTCACCACTTCAACCGCCATCACCGGCTCCAGCAGCACCGGAGAAGCCTTCCGCGCCGCTTCCTTGAACGCCATCGACCCGGCAATCTTGAAAGCCATTTCATTCGAATCGACATCGTGATAGCTGCCGTCGTACAGAGTAGCTTTCACATCGACCATCGGGTAGCCCGCCAGAATTCCACCTTCGAGCGCTTCCTGAATTCCCTGATCGATCGGCTTGATGAATTCCTTTGGCACCGAACCGCCGACAATGTCGTTAACAAATTCGTAACCCGTCCCCGCAGGTTGTGGGTCGAGCTTGATCTTGGCGTGCCCATACTGCCCGCGCCCGCCGGTCTGCCGAATATATTTGCCTTCCGCCTCGGAGTGCTTGCGAATGGTCTCGCGATAAGCCACCTGCGGCTTGCCGACGTTCGCCTCAACCTTGTACTCGCGCATCATGCGGTCGACGATGATTTCCAAATGCAACTCGCCCATGCCGCTAATGATGGTCTGTCCGCTGTCGGGATCGGTGTGAACCTTAAAGGTAGGATCTTCCTGCGCCAGCCGCCCCAGCGCCATCCCCATCTTTTCCTGATCGGCTTTGGTCTTAGGCTCAACCGCAACTGAAATCACAGGAACCGCAAACGTAATCGATTCCAGCGCAATCGGATGATCTTCGCTGCAGATCGTATCGCCCGTGCTGACGCCCTTCAGTCCAACCGCCGCGCAAATGTCGCCCGCCAGAATCTCGCTGATTTCTTCTCGCTTGTTGGCGTGCATCTTGAGCAACCGTCCAATGCGCTCACTCCGACGCCGCCCCGTATTCAGTACGGAGTCCCCGGTCTTAAGCTGCCCGGAATACACGCGAATAAACGTCAACTGGCCGACAAACGGATCAGCCATGATCTTGAACGCCAAAGCCGAAAACGGTTCCTTGTCATCCGCTTTGCGGACAATCGGCTCACTGTTGTCAGGATTCAACCCCTTGGTATCGGGTAAATCAAGCGGCGAAGGCAGATAATCCACAACCGCATCGAGCAGCGGCTGCACACCTTTATTCTTGAACGCCGTCCCCACCACGACGGGAAATACTTTCAAAGCAATCGTCGATTTGCGCAGCGAAGCGCGCAACGCATCCGCGCTGATTTCTTCGCCTTCCAGAAACTTGTGCAGGATTTCGTCGTCGTTCTCGGCAATGCTCTCAACCAGCTGTGCGTGGAATGCTTCGGCTTTCTTCTTCAGCTCGGCTGGAATTTCTTCGGTAAGATACTCAGCGCCCATCGTGTCGTCCTGCCACACGATCGCCTTCATGTTAATCAAATCGATGACGCCCTTGAATTTGTCTTCCTGCCCGATAGGAATCTGAATCGCCACCGGCTTCGCGCTAAGCCGTTTTCGGATGGTATCAATGGCATGCTCAAAATCCGCGCCCATCTTGTCGATCTTATTAATAAAGCAAATTCGAGGAACGCCGTACTTATCCGCCTGCCGCCAGACTTTTTCCGACTGCGGCTGCACTCCGTGCACTGCGTCAAACACAGCCACAGCGCCGTCGAGCACGCGTAGCGACCGCTCCACTTCCGCCGTGAAATCCACGTGGCCGGGCGTATCAATAATGTTGATGCGAATATCGCGCCAGGTGCAGGTCGTTGCCGCGGATGTAATCGTAATCCCGCGCTCCTGCTCCTGCTCCATCCAGTCCATGGTCGCAGTGCCTTCGTGCACCTCTCCGATGCGGTGCGTCTTTCCCGTATAGAACAGGATGCGCTCCGTCGTAGTGGTCTTCCCGGCATCGATGTGGGCCATGATGCCGATATTCCTGCAGCGTTCTAATGGGACTGTTCTGGGCACGACTCTCTAACTCTTTCTGGGCTCTAACTTCAATTTAGTAATTTTGCAATCGCGCAATTTGGCAATTTAAGAATCAAAATCACACCGGGTTTCAAATTACAAAATTGCCCGATTCCCAAATTACAAATCTCTCTACCACCGGTAATGCGCGAAAGCTTTATTAGCCTCGGCCATGCGGTGCACATCTTCCTTCTTCTTGATCGCCGCGCCTTTTCCGTTCGCCGCGTCCAGCAATTCATTGCTCAACTTGTCGACCATTCCGCGCTCCGCGCGCCCGCGCGCATAAGTCAGCAGCCACCGGATCGCCAACGAGGTCCGCCGGTCAGCATTCACTTCCACCGGCACCTGATAGTTGGCGCCGCCAACTCGCCGCGTCTTCACTTCAAGCAACGGCTTCGCATTCTCGACGGCCTTGGTGAACAGCTTCAGAGCTTCATCGCCGCCCTTTTCCTGCACCTTGGTGAGAGCTTCATAAAAGATGCCCTCTGCGGTCGAGCGCTTGCCCTGCCACATCATCGAGTTGATAAACTTCGTCACCAGATTCGAGCCATAAACGGCATCGGCTGGCACGGTCCGCTTTGCTGTATGTCCTTTACGAGGCATAAGCTCTTAACCCTTCTTGGCGCGCTTGGCGCCGTATTTCGACCGACCCTGCTGGCGTCCGGCCACTCCCACCGCATCCAGCGTGCCGCGAATTACGTGATAGCGCACACCCGGCAAATCCTTGACGCGACCCCCGCGAATCAGCACAATCGAGTGCTCCTGCAGATTGTGACCAACGCCAGGAATGTAGGTCGTAACCTCAATCCCATTCGTCAACCGCACCCGCGCCACTTTCCGCAGCGCCGAGTTCGGCTTTTTCGGCGTCTGCGTGTACACTCGCGTGCAGACTCCACGCTTCTGCGGACATCCCTGCAGCGCCGGACTGGCCGTCTTATACCGCGGCCGCTTCCGCCCATCACGCACTAACTGATTAAAAGTAGGCACTCTTCGCCACTCCTTAAATTACTGCGCTGAAGTTCCACGCAAACTCGCGCGCCAAGTCCCATGCTGCAATCGTGCACCCAAACTCATCCCTTGCGGAACAGGCAGCGCGCGGCGCCATCAGCTTTCCCGGGTGCTTCACTACGCGATCCGGGCTGGCAGGCAAAATCGGCCGGCCATGCTTCTCGCCGCACACGAATCACGGAGAGAGATTCTTAGATCCCAACTTAGATTTATGCTGCCGACGGTGGCACCCGGCAAAAACTCGGGGGTGCTCCGTATCGCCAGCTCTGTCCTGCATATCCTTCCGCAGACCACCGTCGCGCCTGACTCAGGCGCTCCAGCAGCCCTCGTGATAGGGCAGAAGGCAGCGCAGGAACGTTTCAGCGAGGAAAGTTTTCGGCGTTTATTATTTCACCGGAAACGCATTTCTCAAAAGCTCTACCACAAGTTCCCGCACACCTCCGCCGGAACTCACGGCACACAGCAAGCCTGGATTAACTCGCGGAACCTTTCAAATATAGCAACTGAATGGAAACATCGTCAACCCATCTTTTTGCATCCCACTCTCGGAACCGGAGTACGCGTCGGCTTGCTGAATCCGTCTCCAGCCTCTACACTACAAGTTTTCCATTCCAGTGAAATGGTTCGCCTCATCGGATAGCACTGTGAGGCGACGAGAGGGTGCATGGGAAGGTTGCGTTTCGCTCAGTGGGTGCGGATAGTCGTCACCATCTCCTTGTTCGTTTCCTTGCCGGCGTGCGGCGGCCACACACCCCCAGGAGTCTCCCGCTTCCCCACGCGAATCACCCTGAATCCTGCCCCCAGTTTTTCCATTCAAGTGGGGACTTCCATTCTTTTCACCGCCAGTGCCCAGAACGCAGCCAACGGAGGCATATCCACCTCGTTCAGCTACACCTCGAGCAATCCCGGAATCCTCGACCTGGCTCCCAACGGCTTAGCCTGCGCTGGCAGCTGGAACGCTCCGCTATACACGATTTGCACACCCGGTGGCACTGGCGTAGTTAGCGTAACCGCATCAGCCGCGGGCGCCACCAGCGCTCCCACGCTGGTTTTCGTCCATCCTTTTATCGCTAGCATTCAGGTCAGCCTGGTTCCGCCCGTCAATTCTCCACCTCCCGCCTGCCCCAGCCAGACCGCGCTTCCCGTTGCCTGCAACCTGCCCTTCAAGGCCACTAACTCCTGCCTTTCGCAGAACCAACTCATCACCTTGCAGGCCAACGCCTTCGACAACCAGGGAAACGATATTACCGCCGCGGTCGGCCCCTTTTCCTGGAACCAGGGCAACGCCAACGTAGCCAAACTTACTCCCATTGTGACGGTTTCTGCCTACAACGTTCCCACCAACCAGGCTACCGCAACGCCCAACACGCCGGGACAAACTCAAGTCGTTGCTTCAGCCTCGGACGTCTCCAGCCAGCCCTACTTCTTTGAAACCTGTCCCGTGCAATGCATCGCCCTCGAACTCGGCGTCAACGGCTCCCAACAAAGCAGCCAGACGAGCTTCGTAGTAAACAAGGGAACGACGGAAACCATCACTGCCTTCGCCGTCGACGTGCAAGGCTGCCTCGTGCCCAAGCCCACGCTGACTTGGGTCTCCTCCGAGCCGGCCGCACTCACCGCGGGCAGCGGCTCCGCCGGATGCGGCACAGGTTCCGCATCCTGCACCATTGCTACCCCTCAGCCGGGCGTGGCGGCGATCACAGCTTCCTGCACGCCACCGGCTTGCAATGTCGGCTTCCCCCTGAATCTCAATCCCAACATTTCAGCGCCTTTCATCCCGCAGCCGGTTTATCCCGTCACCGCCATTTCGGGATTAGTAACTGGCGCCACCTCATCGACCACCGTCCTGGCCACCAGTCAGGACTGTTACAGCGATATCCTATGCAACGTGGGTCTTTATAGTGTCCCGACGTCCACCAACCTTCCGAGCGGCGCAGTCGAGCTGCCCGCTCCGCCCAATTCGCTGATGATCGACCCTCCGGGCGACAGAGTCTACATGGGTAGTGAATTCGGCGCTGTCGCCATCGCTACAGGCAACTTAGGGAGTGGTTCCACCAGTCCGTTCACATCTCTGCCCGCTCCGGGCACCCCCCTCGGCCAGGTAACCGGCAAGGTTATCGCCGTCTCGCAAAATGGCGCCGTCGCCGCCTTCTCCGATACAATCTCCACCCCCAACCAGGTATACCTCGTCAATGGTTCCTCGGCCGCCACAGCCCTGAACATCAATAGCGCAACCGCAGCGGCCTTTTCACCCGACACCTTGAAAACATTCATCCTGGGCGACGGTGGCACCACCTTGTTTGCTTATTCCATTCAACAATACTTGCAACTGCTGCAACCCAGTCCTTTGCCTGCTCCTGCCACCTCGATTGTCTTCAACTCGACTGGCTCGTTCGCCCTGCTGTCCGGCGGAAGTCCTCCCGGCACCCTCGCAATCTACAACACTTGCGACAATTCTCTGGTTACCCCAAATCTGGCAGCCCTAGCCATTCCCAGTCCTCCTCAGTTCCTCAGGATGGTCCCCGCAGGCAATGTCCCCATGGGCAATGCGACTATCCCATTTCTTCAAACGGAGGGACTCGACTTATTCTTCGGAATCGACAACACCGGCATTGACATCATCGCCACCACCTCATCCCAGGACCCAACGTTCGCCACACTTTGTCCGCAGAAAGTCGCCATCGCCCAGACCACGGCAAACACCCCTTTTCCACCAAAGCACGTCAGCATCAACCAGGGCACTTTCCACCCCATAAATTTCTTCCTCTCTCCCGACGCCACCCGTGCCTACATCGTCGCCAGCGACTTCAGCCAGGTCCTCATCTACAACTTCGACACAGGCTCGACTTCCGGCATCCCGCTTGTCGACAACGCCACTCCCATTGCAGCTGGCATGACCGTGGACGGCTCCCTGATCTACGTGGCCGCCTCCGATGGCATGTTGCACGAAATCAACACCGCTCTGTCCCTCGACCGGATGGATGTTTCCTTTTCACCACTCCCCAACTCGTCCAACAGCTTCTGCTTTACCGGAACCAACTGCGCCCTCAACATGGTGGTCGTAAAACCCTAAGGTTTGCGGATGAAGATTTCCACATCAAACGGAAGTAGACAGGATTCCGATCAAGAGAGATTCGTATCAGGGTATGCCTTCAGGCATACCGTTAGAAGTTCATTGCCATTCGCGCCTTAAGGCGCCGATAAACGCGGCCTTACGCCGTCTTTTCCAAGTCCTTCGCCACACTATCCAGCACCCCGTTAACAAACTGCACCGATTCCAAGCTGGAGAACTTTCTCGCAATCTCAAGCGCTTCGTTGATCACCACCGCCCGCGGCGTCTCCGGATACCCCAGGAACTCCGCCACCCCCGCACGTAGCAGGTTGCGATCCACCGCCGCCATGCGCTCCATCCGCCAGTGTTCCGCATGCCCCTCAATTAGCTTGTCGATTTCCGCGCCCCGATCAGTCGCCACCCGGAACAAATCGTCCGCAAATCCCTTCACCTCGGCGCTGGTCCCGCCATGCTCCGCCCAAAACGTGCGCTGCACATGGTCGACCGTCTGCTTGCCCATGTCTGCCTGAAACAGCATCTGCAGCACCAGTTCGCGAGATTTTCGCCGTGTACCCATGAAAGAAAGTGGCCAGTGGTCAGTGGCTAGTGGCCAGTTTACTGTAAGGAGGGACTATTTGCGCTTCGTCTTCTTCTTGGACTTGTCATTCCGATTTTTGGACTTGTCATTCCGAGCGAAGCGAGGAATCTGCTTCTCGCCGCCAGCGGATGACTGATGGCTAGACATCGCCCTCCGGATGCCGGACGCCGGACGCCGGATGCCATCTGTCAACGAAGCCATCTCAACCGCCGCCAGCGCCGCTTCGAACCCTTTGTTCCCCATCTTCAACCCAGCCCGGTCGATAGCCTGTTCCAAAGTCTCGCAGGTAAGCACTCCAAACGCATGCGGAACGCCAGTCTCTTGCGCTGACTGCCCAATCCCCCGCGTCACTTCGTTCACGATCACGTCATAATGCGCCGTATCCCCGCGCAGCAGACAACCGAGACAAATGATCGCGTCGTACTTCCCAGTCTCAGCCAGCTTCCGCGCCGCCAACGGAATCTCAAACGCCCCCGGCACCCGCACTAGTTCGATGTCTTTTTTCTTCACGCCAGAGCGCACCAGTCCGTCAATTGCGCTCAGCAAAAGCCTCTCAGTGATAAATGCATTGAACCGGGAAACCACAATCGCAAACTGTTTACCCAAAGCGCTGAGCGAACCTTCGAGCGCAAGCAGACCGGGCTCAGGAAGAGCCTCCACAACGAAATCCTTTCTATCTTTCTTCTCCGTGATTGCGTGCCTCCGCGGTGGCTTTACTCTGTGCTCCTCCGTGACCCCTGTGGTGACGTTTAGACTTCACTTTCCCTTGAACGCCGCCGCCCGCTTCTCCAAGAAAGCCGCAGTCCCTTCCTTCTTGTCCTCTGTAGCGCAAGCCACGCCGAACAAAACCGCCTCCAGATAGAGCCCCTCGCTCAAAGTCATCTTCATGCCCTTGTTCACGGCTTCCATCGCATACTGCACCGCCAGCGGAGCATTCGCGATAATCTTCGCGGCAATCGCCTCCGCCCGCGGAACCAACTCCGCCGCCACCGTAACCTCATTTACCAGCCCGATGCGATGCGCTTCCTGCGCCGTAATCATCTCGCCCGCTAGTACCATCTGCATCGCAATGCCTTTCCCCACCAGCCGCGGCAAACGCTGCGTCCCGCCATAGCCCGGAATAATCCCCAGCTTCACCTCCGGCTGTCCCAGCTTCGCATTTTCGCTGGCCAGCCGCATCGTGCAAGCCAAAGCAATCTCGCATCCCCCGCCCAAAGCAAATCCATTGATGCAGGCAATCACTGGCTTGCCCAGATTCTCAATCAAATTAAGAACGTTCTGCCCGCGATGCGTATATTCCTTCCCGGAAACCGCATCGTTCTTGGACAATTCGCCAATGTCCGCCCCGGCAATAAACGCCTTCTCACCGGCTCCGGTGAGAATCACTACGCGAATAGAAGCATCATTCTTTATCTCATGAAACGCCGCCCGCAACTCCTCCATGGTAGCCATGTTGAGAGCGTTGAGCACTTTAGGCCGGTTCACCGTGACGTAAGCAATCGAGTTTTTCTTTTCCAGAAGTATGTTTTCAAAGTTCATAAATTCAAACCTGCTACGGAATCGATGCGGATCGAAACGGATTTCAAAATATAACTCACAACAAGCGTTGTCATCCTGAGCGAAGCGAAGGACCTATGCAACTTGCTGGCGGCGCCGGAATATTCGCCTCAGCCACTCGAGCTTCTGTGTGACTCCGCGTTTCTGTGGTGAAAGATTCTAGATCCGTGCTGATACTTTCTTGCCCCTAGATCTTCCCCCGCGCCACCCCTGCCACATCCTCTTTGCTCAAATCGCAACTGATGCAGCGCTGCGTCCACAACCGATGCCCAAACACCTTCCCGCATCGCGGACACTTCCACTCCGTCAGCCACCACCCACCGGCCAGGTACACCCCGATCCAGCCCACCAAAATCGCGGAATCAGCCGGCTCTCCCAGCTTCAGCTTCCCAATCATGAAACCCAGAAATATAAAACTGAGAAACAGCACCACCACAAGATTCCGCCGCGCCACATAGCTCCGCCACGCCCGGCGATAGGTTGCCACATCCTGCGGGCTGCTTTCATCCGGCATCCGATCAGTTTTTCTGCGTTTAAACATAGTCTTCAATCTTAGGAATGTTAATCTTAGGAATGTTCGATCTACAGCCTATTCGCCTTCGGATTACCCGGGTCCGAATAATCGTAAAACCCGCGCCCCGTCTTCTTTCCGTACCACCCAGCCATCACCAACCGCTTCAGCAGCGCAGGCGAAGCAAACCGCCGCTCCTTGAACTCGTCAAACATGACCTGAGTAATGTAATAAGTAGTGTCCAACCCCACAAAATCCAGCAAAGTAAACGGACCCATGGGATACCCGCACCCCAACTTCATCGCATTATCAATATCTTCAATCGACCCCACACCTTCCTCATAAGCCCGGATTGCATCCAGCAAATAAGGCACCAGCAGCCGGTTCACGATGAAACCAGTCTTGTCCGAAGTCCGCACCGGAACCTTGCCCAGCTTTTTCCCAAACTCATAAGCCGTCGCGTAAACGTCATCGGCGGTAGCGATAGTCCGCACCACCTCCACCAGCTTCATCAGCGGCACCGGATTAAAAAAGTGCAGCCCCACAAACCGCTCCGGCCGCTTCACGGAAGTCAAAAGCTCAGTTACCGAAATCGAAGAAGTATTCGAAGCAAAGATCGCCTCCTTCTTCACCACCCCATCAATCGACGCGTACATCTTCTTCTTCTCGTCCACGTTCTCGATGATGGCCTCAATAACAATGTCGCAATCAGCCAGGTCCGCCTTGCTGGTAGTCCCGTGAAGCCGCGCCCGGATCGCATCCTTCTGCGCCGCCGTAATCCCGCCTTTCTCCACGGGCCGCTCGGCAAACTTTGCCAAAGATTTCTCAATGCCGGCAAACCCCTTATCCAGAAACCTCTGCTCCACTTCCAGCACAGTCACGTCGAATCCAGCCGTAGCGCAAACCTGCGCAATGCCAGACCCCATCAACCCGCAACCGAGTACGCCAACCTTTTTAATCTCCATGAATTAGTTCCTCACGATAAACCTTGCTTTTCCGCACAACCATCCCACCCACTATCCAGAAAATAACCAATGAAAGCGCCCAGCCGCTTACGTTAACGACGAACAAGACAATTAGCCGCTTACCGGCGTTGAGCGGGAGCCAGTTCCCGTTAGGGCGATCAAATAGCAACATCGGCCAGTGCAAGAACATTGGGATGCCGTGCCACGAAATCGGCAAGACAAACGGACTGAGAGTCAAAACGACCCCGACCGCGACCGCAAACAACATGCCCCTCAGCAGGTTCTTCAAGTAGTTTTTCTCTGTGCCTCCGTGTCTGCGCGGTGAGAAGTCCGTATCTAGAAATTCAGCAGCGTCTCCACAATCATCGCAATCCCTTGCCCGCCGCCAATGCAAGCCGTAGCCAGCCCATACTTCTTCTTCCGCCGCCGCAATTCATACAGCAAAGTAATCACCAGCCGAGTCCCGGTCGCCCCCAGCGGATGCCCCAACGCAATCGCCCCACCATTCACGTTAACTTTTTCGCGATCCAATCCCAATTCTTTTTCGACGCCTAAGTACTGCGCTGCAAACGCCTCATTCACTTCAATCAAATCAATGTAATCCAAAGAAAGGCCGGCTTTCTGCAGCGCGATCTTGGTAGCCGGCACCGGACCCCGCCCCATCACCTTGGGCTCAACTCCAGCCACGCCCCAACTGACAATCCGCCCGAGCGGCATCAGATTCCGCTTGCGCGCCTCCTCCATCGACATCAACACCACCGCCGCCCCGCCATCGACAATCCCGCTAGCGTTCCCGGCAGTCACCGTCCCGCCCCTCCCAAACGAAGTCTTCAACTTCGCCAGCCCTTCCAAGGAAGTCTGCGGCCGCCGGTGATCATCTTCCGTAAAGGATTCCCCACTAGCCTCACCCTTCGAATTCTTTAGCGCCACCGGAACCAGCTCCTCCTGAATCCGTCCTTCCTTATAAGCCACATCCGCTTTATGCTGCGAGCGCAGCGCAAACTCGTCCTGCATCTCCCGCGTGATGCCATGTTCCGACCCGTAAAGCTCTGCGGTGTTAGCCATATAAGATCCGCAATAGCTATCCAGCAGGGCCACCATCAGCGAATCTTCCATCTTCCCGCCCGGAGCCAAAGTAAATCCATCCCGCCCGCGAATCACAAACGGAGCCTGCGACATGGCCTCCATCCCGCCCGCCAGCACAATCTTCGCCTCATCGACCATAATCATCTGCGCCGCCGACACAATCGACTGCATCCCCGACCCGCACAGCCGGTTCACCGTCAGCGCCGGAGTCTCAATCGGCAACCCCGCCCGCAACCCCACATGCCGCGCCCCATACAAAGCGTCGCCCGAAGTCTGCTGCGCATTCCCAAACACAACGTGATCAAACTCTTTGGGATCAACCCCGGCCCGCTCCATCGCGCCCTTGGCCGCAACCGCGCCCAACTCCTGCGCCGTAAAGTCTTTCAACTTCCCGCAATAGCGCCCAAAAGGCGTGCGCGCCCCACTGACAATCGCAATATCACCCGTCTTCAACATGATTTTCCTGAAAGAATCGCTGGATCAGCACGCATCAGAGCAGATAGAAAACACTGATGCAGACTGGTTAGTGTAGCAGCGCCCGAACAGATTTGACCACTAACGGAATCACCGGGCAGTATGTAGTTTCGTACATGCCCATGTGGGGACAGCCGCCCTTGGCTGTCCATTCGAGCGCAGCTTGAGGCGCTCTTCTGCGGCCGACCAAGGAGGAATCCAAATGGAACAACGCGTAAGCCTGATCACTCTAGGAGTATCGGACTTAAAGCGCAGCCGCGAATTCTACGAGCGCCTCGGATGGCGCCGTTCCATGGCGAGCACAGAAGGCATCGTATTCTTCCAGGCAGGAGGCATGGCGCTAGCCCTCTACCCGCGCCGAGACCTAGCCAAGGATGCAAACGTCGCGCCCGAAGGCCACGGTTTCGGTGGAGTAACATTGGCCTACAACACCCGCAATCACGATGAAGTGGATTCAGTACTAAACGAAGCCAAAGCCGCAGGAGCGACGGTAGTCAAGCCAGCCCAAGAAGCCTTCTGGGGAGGTTACTCGGGATATTTTTCTGATCCGGACGGGTTTCTGTGGGAAGTAGCGTGGAATCCAGGATTCCCGATTGCAGAAGATGGAAGTATTCGAATTCCGGACTAACCAGTGAACAATTGATTCAATGACTCAATTCTTCTACGCCACTGCCCCCGCAGCCCGCGCCGCCCCGAGCGCCACAATCTTCCCGTGCCCCTGCCCCAGTGAAGTATGCAGCGCATGCTCAGCCCGATTAATCACTTCGGTCACAATGTCCACCGGATCGTAGCTCTCTTTCACCACTGCCTCGGCCAACCCCGCCGAGAATTCCATAGCATGGCCTTTCGCCGCGCCATCTTTAGCCGGCAACTGCACACCCGCGATGATCTTCCGCAATTTCTCGACAGCCATCATCGCTTCTTTCTCTGCGGTATCCCCCAGAATGATCGCGATGGTCGTAGTGTCGTAGCGAAATGCCAAATCATTGGTCCGGATGTTAGCCGCGAACTGTTGCCCAATCTTTTCCATCGCGCCTTCCACCGCAGCCTCGCCATATTCCTTGATCAGCGCCACGCTCCGCCCAAACTGCAGCAGCAGCACCGAAAGCGGCGCCGCATTTTGCACCGCCCTCTTGCTCTCCGCCAGCAGCAGATCGAGATAAGATCCCCGCTTCAGCAATCCGGACTTCTCTTCCGTCACCGAAAGATTCTTCACCAGCCGCCGCAGCCCTGCGTTATTCAACGCAATCACCATCTGATCGGCCAGCGTCTTCAGCACCACCGCATCCGTGTGGGGCCAGGTCCGCGGTTTGTTGTGCATCAGCGCCAGCATCCCCACTGAATCCTCGCCATTGCTAAGCGGCAACGCCAGTATTGCCGACGTTCCCAGTTCCGCCAGCGACTTGTGTGCAGTCTTCAGCTCTGCGCTCTTCTGCGCATCGGCAATAATAATTGGCTCCGTCGAACCCATATCCTGCAGCGCACACAGTACTTCTTTGATCGCGCCTGAAGTTCCCGCCTTCACTCCCCGCCCGCAGAATTCCTGCACCGCCGTCGGAGGTGATCCAGGTGTCCGCATCAAAGCCACACATCGCGAAACGTCCCAGTGCCCGCCAATCTCGTTCACCGCCGTGGTCAACACTGCTGGCGCTGTAGCTTGGTGATACAGTTTGCGCGTGATCTCCGCCACCCGGGTAACGTTGCGCATCTCCGCCGCTGGATCAGGCGCCGGCGCCACTGCCGCCGCCACTGGCGCCGAAGCTGCAGTCGTAGCCGCAGCCGGCAGCGGTGTCGACCCGGCATAGCTCGGCGTCATCCCCGCCGCCAGGTACAGCCGCTGCAAATCCTCGTTGCGCTCTTCCTCGCGCGGAAACAGTTCCTGAATTCTCTGCAGCCTCTCCACAGCTTTGTTCCGCATTCCGTACTGCACCAGGATTTCCGCCTGCAGCATCAGATCCTGCAGCGTCGAGGCCCCCAACGTAGCTTCCTGCGCCTGCACCGACTCCGTCGGCGTGTTGCCCTGCGTGAACCGCGCCGCAATCGCTTTAAACTTGCTATCGTCAACCTTGCCCTTCAACATCTCCAGCCGTTTCTTGTGGCCGGATTCATAAGGATCCACTTCCGCCGCCCGGTCCAGGCATTCCGCTGCCTTGGCGAAATCTCCCGTCCCGCAATACACATCAAAAAGCTTCAGCAGAGTCTGGCAGTAATCACCCTCCCGGTTCGACGCGTTGAACAGCTCGCCCAGAAACTCCAGCATCTCCGGCGACGCCTTCCGAGCCGCTGTGACTTCCTGCATCACTGCCACAAACTGTCGCCGCTCGCCGCGTTTCGCCTGGAACTGCCCCAGCTTCCGCGCCAACGCAACCGCGGCCTCATCCTGATCCGCATCCGCCAACTGTCCAATCAGCGCCGTCACCTGTGGCATCCTGTTAGGGTTCTGCTCAAACAGCTGCCACACCAGCGGCTCCGCCTCGGCATAGCGACCTGCAGCTAGCAAAGCCTCGCCATAAATCTCTCGCAGCTGCGGCGAATTCTTCCCCGCGTTCACCTGCGCCTCAAGAATAAAAATCGCAGCTCCCACCTGCCCCTGCCCCAGCAGGCTCTTACCATAGGCCAGAGTTATTTCCTCATCCGAGGAGTCTTCCTGGTAAGCGCGCTCATACCACTGCGCCGGATCGCCGCCCGCCGTCGCAGTCAGCTGCGCCACGCGCTTGAACGCTCCCGCTGCAGCCCCGCTGTCGCCGAGTTCCGACGACAGTTCCGCAACCCGTAGAAAATTCGCCTGGATCGGCTCCAGCGCCACCATGCGCGCCAGCACTTCCAGTGCGCCCTTCTTGTTCTCCAGCTTCGCCAGATCGCTCAAAGCGGATTCATAAGTGCCCACCGCCAGCTTCTTGTTCGATCCCTCCAGCAACTGCCCGAAGCGGAATTTCTGCTCCCAGTTCGGATTGCCATGTCTCGCCAGCTTCTTATAAGTCAGGCTGGCCCGTGTAGCGTCCTCAGCTTTTACCTGCCGCTCGAACAATTCCCCCAGCAGACGCACCGCGTCGTGGGTCCGGTTCTGCGATAAGCACAGATCGGCTGCCAGTTGCCGCACCGTATCGTTTTCCGGATCCTCCCGCAACGCCACCAGGTATTCTTCCAGCGCTTCGGCGGCCTTCCCCTTCTGCAGAAGCTTCTCCGCGCGCTCGATGCGCTTCGCCAGCTCGGCTCGGTCGGGACGTTTTGTGCTCTCGGGCATGGGCAAGGTTCTGGGCAGAGTACTGCTCCCTCGATTCTAGGAGCCACTCCCACCCCCAGCAATCCGTAAGCCCCGCCCCCGATTACGAAAGTCACTGGAACCCCAGTGGTCAGTGGCCAGTGATCAGTGGCCAGAAAAACCGAATCGTTCACACCGACCACTGGCCACTGACCACTCGTTTTGGTATCGTGCCGCATGCCTCTCACCCCGGCCGCCCCAGACCCCGTCCAGGAACAGGGTCTCCACCACCAACTCAGCGCTGGCCAAATGACCATGGTCGCCGTCGGAGGCTCCATCGGCACCGGACTTCTACTAGGCTCAGCATCCGCCCTCGAAATCGCCGGCCCAAGCGTAATTCTCAGCTACATCGTCGCCGCCTTCATCGCCTACACCGTTGCCATGGCCATAGGCGAACTGGCCAGCGTGCACCCCGCCGCTGGATCCTTCGGCGTCTACGGCGAAATCTACCTGAACCCGTATCTCGGATTTCTCTGCCGCGCCGGATATTGGGCCTCCATCGCCTTCTCCATCGGAGCCGAACTCACCGCCTCCGCAACCTACATGGCCCACTGGTTTCCCACGCTTCCCGGAGTATTTTGGGTCTTCGTATTCTCAGCCCTGCTTCTTCTAGTCAACCTTCGCAGCGTGCTCGCCTTTGGACGCTTCGAATTCTGGTTCTCCATGATCAAGTTTTCGACCATCGTGGCATTCATCCTCGTCGGCACATCCCTGCTGGTCAGCGGCCGCGTGGCTCCGCAATACACCGCACAAGGCGGATTCTTTCCCAAAGGCCCAATCGCCCCTCTGCTAGCCGTCTTCCTTGCCATCTACGCCTTCGGGGGAGTAGAGATGCTCGCTGTCACCACCGGCGAATCCCGCTCCCCGAAAGATATTCCCCGCGCCGCGCGCCTGACTTTCTTCTCACTAGCCGCTCTCTACCTCGGCGCCATCATCGTCCTGGTCGGCGTCATGCCCTGGAACCACGCCGGCGCCTCCGAAAGTCCGTTCGTCAGCGTGCTCAGCATCGCCCACATTCCAGCCGCAGCGAACTTCATGAACTTTGTGGTCCTGACCGCCGCACTCTCGGGAGCCAACGCCAAACTCTACGTGGCCTCACGCCTGCTTTTTTCCATGGGTCGTTCTGGATGGGCTCCCGCCAGCATGGGCAAACTAAACGCCTCGGGCTCGCCGCGTTTAGCGCTGCTGGTCTCCTCCTACGGAATCGTCACCGCACTAATCATCGAAAACTGGGCCCCAAAGCAAGCCTTCCTCTACATCATGGGAGCCGCATTCTCCGGCTTGATCTTCTCCTGGGTCGTCTCCCTCGCAGCTCACGTAAGCTTCCGCCGCCGTCTCACCCCCGACCAGCTCGCAGCCCTGCCCATGCGCTCTCCGCTAGGAGCCTGGGGATCGATCGTCGGCTTCGTCCTCGCCTCGATCACTGTCCTCAACACTCTCTTTGCAACCCGCATAAACGCACTAGGAGGCCTCACCTTCTTCGCCGCCCTAACCGGAGCCTACCTCTGGCTAAAACGCCACCGCCAAACATCCTAGAACTCACATCTCAAAATCCGCCATGACGAGCAAAAGTCCGAGCAAAGCAAGATCATGCGCGAAGGGCATGATCTTGCGAAGTTCGAGGGACGTGCTGTTTGTCTGCGCCAACACGAATCCTTTCCCGATTACCAACGTAAGCTCATAATCCCTTTTCCACTGCCAACCTCTTCCCGGCTACACTAGCCTCGACAAGGGACGCCCCAACCCACAACAGGCTAACTCGTGATCATCTCAACGCTCCTGCTCCGATCCTCAAACCCGGGCGGATTCATCCTCTGGTGCCTGATCGGAATCTGCACCGGAATCTACCTCTTCATCCAAGGCTTCCGCCTGCTGCAGCGTCGCCAACTCATCCTTAACACCCCAGCCTCCAAAATTCGGAGCGCCTCCATGGGGATGGTCGAACTAAACGGCCTCGCCGTCGGACCGTATACGATGGTCGCTCCCATCACCGCGCGCCAGTGCTACTGCTATCGCACCTTCGTCTGGGAGTGGAGGCAGGAAGGCAAAAACAAGCGATGGGTCAAGGTAGCGGCCGAGTGCATGCACGTACCTTTCTTTCTCGACGACAACACCGGCAAGGTCCTGGTCGATCCGCGGGGCGCTGATCTCGACCTGCATCAGGATTTCCACGAGGAATTCTGCGACGGGTTCTTCACCACGAAAGAAGAAGCTCCACCCAACGTCCGCAGCTTCCTGTCGCGCCACGGCATTAGCACGACCAACAAGATTAAAGTCGAAGAATCCTGCATCAAGCCCAAGAACGCGCTCTTCCTGCTCGGCACGCTCGACGAAAATCCCGGCCTCGAACTTGCTCCCGACCCAATTCATGACGTCGAGACCACGCCGCTAATCGTCGGGAATGCGCTTTCGTTTTCCCTGAACCCTGAAGTAGTACGAGACGCTCTCTCGCCCATGATTGGAGGTACCACCGGCTTCAGCGGCTTATCTCTCTCCGGAGGCCTCCAGCACGATCCCGCGTTCGACCCGATTTACGACAAAGCCATCTCCACAGCCCGGGCAGCCCAGCCGATGCCGAATCCCGCGCCAATCAAACCCGCGAATCCGGCCGCAGTCTCCGCCGCACTTCTGAAAGCAGGCATCTCCAGCCCGGCAGCCTGGGCAGCCGCCCGAGTAACCCCAACGGGCGTAGCCGCACCCACAGCTGGAACCACACCCTCCACATCGCCGCAAGTTTTCGATCAGCATCCGCCAGTCGTGTTGATGAAGGGCAAGAACAACCCAACCTTCCTGATCTCCTGGCGCAGCCAGCGCGACCTCGCCCGCACCCTGGGTTGGAAATGCACCGCCATGATCTGGGGCGGCCCCGCCCTGGCCCTGCTAAGCCTCTACGCCCTGTTAGCCCTAACACATCTCCTCTAGCCCCTGTGGCGCGGGCGCCCTCGCCCGTGTGCGTGTGAAGTGTGCTCGTGCGGAGTGTGCCCGTGCGGAGTGCGCTCGTGTGGAGCGGGCACTCCTGCCCGCTGTCTCTGACTTTGATCCCGCACGCCCAGCGACAATCCCTGTCATTCCGAGCAAAGCGAGGAACCTGCTTTCCGCGTCCATCTCCTCGATCCTAACCACGATCGCGTAAGCCTCCATCGGGCGAAGCCCCGAAGCCACCAGAACCGGGCACTAAGCCCGCACCACGTCTCTAACCGCAAGCCCTCAACCATCCCAGCACGCTCTAGTACAATGACGGCGTGAGTAATGCCGTTCGCATCGGAATCCTCGGTGACTTCAACCCTAAATTCCGTTCCCACCCCGCCACCACCGAAGCCCTGCAGCACGCTGCCCACAAGCTCGATCTGAAACTCGACTCCGAGTGGATACCCACATCATCGCTAGCCACTCCCGGCGCGAAAAAAATTCTCGAGAGCTTCGACGGCCTCTGGGGTTCGCCCGGCAGTCCCTACAAAAGTTTTGACGGAATGCTGAAAGGCATCGAGTTCGCCCGCCGCCGCGACTGGCCCTATCTCGGCACCTGTGGCGGCTTTCAGTACGCCCTAATCGAGTTCGCACGCAACGTCCTCGGCATCGCCGACGCCGACACCGCCGAAAACAATTCCGGGTCAAAAAATATCGTGATCTATCCTGTAGCCTGCGCCGTCACCGGCATCAAAGGCGACGCGCCCAAACTCTCCGGCAAAGTCCCAGAAATCCGCCTCCGCCCGGGTTCCTACCTGCAATCGTTCTACGGCAAAGACGAAGAAGTCGTAACCGAAGAGTTCTTCTGCAACTTCGAAGCCAATCCCGAATACGAATGGGCCACCATGGAAGCCGGCTTTCCGATCGTGGCGCGCGGAGCCCAGGGAGAAATACGCGCCATCGAATCCCCCACTCACCGCTTCTTCATCGCGACTCTGTTCCAGCCCCAACTCTCCTCCACCGAAAAAAAGCCGCATCCCGTAGTCCTCGCCTTCGTCCAGGCGGCAGCCGACTGGGGCCGCAAAAAACTAGACGACAGCGTCCTCGAATAGCAGTACGTTTGTCATCCTGAGTAAGCGTTCTTTGCGTAGCGAAGAGCCTGCCCCGAGCTTGTCGAGGGGATCTGGGCGAGCCGCGCGATGTGTCGCGCTCTTTGCGATACACTAATCGCGCGTTTGGCTCGCATCCTTTTCGCCCTTGATGCCGGCGCAGTTACCAAAGTCTCTCCATCCAGGAAATCTAGCCCCAGCACCATACGCATCTAGAGCCCCCAACCCCCGCTCATTAGACTTTCCTAAGCCCGAAAGCCCTCCCCTTTTGATCCGCAGCCGCGCCCAGTGCGCAGCAAGGAGACCGAAGCAAGTATGCCCGTAACGTGGATCAGCTCGTTCCGCATGTCGTTCACGACGCTCGTCAGTTACATCCCGATCATCGCGACCATCGTGACCTGCCTGTTCAGCGTGATCCTCGCCCGAGCTACCCTCCGTTATGTGGAAGCCACCGACAAAGGCCTGGCTCTGGCCCGCGAAGAATTCGAACGCGAATGGTCGCCCGATCTCCACATAAAGCTCGAGCGCGTGTCGAACACCGAAGCCAAGGTCGTAGTCACCAACCTGGCCAAGAGTTCCGTCCTGCTGCAATTGCTGCAGCTCCGCAAAATCTCGCACGCCGTCCCCTTCGAACGCTGTCGCCTCAACGATCCCCTGGTCGGCGGCACAACTTGGACCGAAGAAATGGGCAAACGCATCCTGGCCTGTACCGGAAAAGAATTCGAGGGCCCCATCGCCGCCAGCATTACTTTCTATTGCTCCGGACGAATGTTCCGCACCGACTGGTTTCGCTCCCAAATACATGTAAGCGATGGCCGCATCCTAAGCCTCGAACCCAGCAACATGCCCGCCCGCCGCGTCCGCGTGATCGAACGCAAAGGCCAGGAACGCCGTCGCGACTTCGTCCAGGACGTCACCGCCGACGTAGCCCCCAATAATCCCGACCCCAAGCCCGAAGAAAATTTCTTTGTAACCGGCGCCGGGAACTAAGAAGAAGGGCGGAGCAGGCCTTCCAGACCTGCGTTACCGGCAGTCACTTTGAATCGGGCTTCAGCCCCTGAGGTACTTCGGCGTCGAGCCAACTTGAAAGTCCGGTAACCCTTACCAAGGATCGCCAACCCCCGACCGCTTCCACTAAAGCTCCTCCGGACCGCGCCGATCTTCCCCACATGGTCAACCCAATCAGCTCCAACATCAGCCACGCCAGCAAAGCCGCCAAACCGGCGGCACTCAAACCTCAGCCGACGCAACAGAAAAGCAGTCCGCAACCTTCCGACACCGTCACGCTGAAAAGCACGAAGAGCGCAGGCGACGTCGATCACGACGGCGACAGTGCCTAACCCTCAACCCCTCGGACGATTTGAAGCAAGAACAAATGGAGTGACAGGCACACTGCCCGTCACTCCATTTGGTCAGAAGTCGCTTGTCGCTCGTCGACCCGAGCCCTAAGCCGCCCTCACAAACCGCAGCGACGCCGAATTCATGCAATACCGCAACCCCGTCGGTTTAGGACCATCGTCAAACACGTGCCCCAGGTGCGCATCGCATTCCGTGCATGCCACCGCATCCCGAACCATGCCGATCGAAGTGTCGCGGAGCTGCCGCACATTCTCCGACGCGATCGGCTCCCAGAAGCTCGGCCATCCAGTCCCCGATTCAAACTTCGTCGAAGAACTGAACAGCGCATTGTCGCAGCAGATGCAGCGATAAATCCCCTTGTCGTGCAGATTCCAATATTTCCCGGTGTAGGCAATTTCGGTATCGGCGTGCCGCGTAATCTCAAACACTCCCGAGGGCAGCTGTTTCCGCCATTCATCCTCCGGCTTCACCACCTTCGCAATCTTCACCTTAGCCAGCCGCTTGCCCTCATCGGAGAATTGCACAATCGTCACTTCGGCCGGCTCCGTCTTCGCCGCCACCGCAATCACATAAGGCTTCCGCCACTTCCACAGCAGCGTCCCACCCAACGCAGCGCCCAAGCTCGCGAGAAACGCACGCCGCCCCAAATGAGTTTCACCACGATCCGTCCGACTCACCGACTCAAACATAATTCCTCCACTACCGAGTAAGTTCCCACCAAAGCTCCTCACCGCACGACTAAGAACTGAGAACTGGGAACTGAGAATTGCTACTTCCCATAAAGCTCCGGAAACTCCTTCCGCAAGTTCGCCACCTTGGGAGCATCGTTATAAACGATGTAAGGATCATTCGGATGCATCTCGAAATAATTCTGATGATAACCTTCCGCTTCATAAAACGCCTGCAGCGGCACCACCTGCGTCACGATCTTCTTCGAAAACACTTTCGCCTGATCGAGCTGCGCAATGTAAGCCTCCGCAATGTGCTTCTGCTCGTCATTGCTGTAGAAAATCACCGACCGGTACTGCGTGCCCGTATCCGGCCCCTGCCGGTTCACCTCCGTCGGATCAAGAGCCACCGAGAAGAACACCTGCAGCAACTCTCCATAAGTAATCTTCGACGGATCGTAAACAACCTTCACTGACTCGGCATGCCCAGTCCGCCCGCTGCTAACCAACTCATAATCGGGATCCTTCACCGTTCCGCCGGAATATCCCGACGTAGCGCTATGTACGCCCTTCACATGCGAAAACACCGCCTGAATTCCCCAGAAGCATCCCCCTGCCACCACCGCCGTCTCTTTTCCCTTGGCGGCAGCCTTAACCTCATCCACTACCGGCGCGGGCACCGCTGCACTCGCTCCATTTCCCGCACGGCAAGCGAGCGTCGCCGCCAGCACCGTCACCATCATCGCCACCATCCGCACCGAAACTCTGGACATACCCTTCCCTCCCGGCCGAAGTCGCCGCTTCCTCACCCCATTAGAGTTACGAGTCGAAAGGAAGTTTCGGATGTTGATGTTACTGCCACGGCCTCATTTGGGGACAGCCGCCTCGGTTCTCCGCTAGGCAAAACCCGGCTGCCTTTAACCTTGATTCTGACTTTAGGCGCTCGCCACAGATCGCCGCTCCGCGCTCTCAAATAAACGTGCGGTTGCAGCCCCGAAGACAAATCCGCCGACATGCGCCAGATAGGCCACTCCCCCGGTCTGCGCCTGCGCCACCTGGCCGGCACTGAAAAGCTGGGTAAGGAACCAGAAGCCAATCAGCAGTGCGGCCGGAATGAACGTGATCTTCACAAAGATGAAGATAAACAGAATCGAGCGAATCCGGTCGCGAGGATAAGTAACCAGAAACCCGCCCATCACCGCCGCAATCGCCCCGCTGGCGCCCAGGTTGGGCACGTTCGAATGCGGACTGGCCGCGACCTGCGCCAGCATTGCCACGATCCCGCCCACCAGATAGAAAACCAGGTAGCGCCCGCGCCCCATCGTGTCTTCCATCTCCGGACCAAACGCCCACAAAAAGATCATGTTCCCGATGATGTGCGACCAGCTGGCGTGCATGAACATCGCCGTGAGAATCGTGATCCAGCCATGCCCCGAGAAAATCTGTGCTGGAATCGCCGACCACTGAGTCACGAACGCCTCACCACCCACTAACTCCCGCACAAATACGAAAACATTCACCAGGATGATGAGGATCGTGACCACAGGAACCCGCCCAGGCCGCCGGGACACATCCCCAAGCGGGATCAATCCTCCCATCTAGCCGTCCTCCATGTGCAATCCGCCGCCAAGCCTCTCCGCGGAGCGAAGCCCTGTGTGGAGCAGACACCCTGTCCGTCGCTTTTGACGTTGCCGTTGCTCTTGCTCTTGACTCCGATTTTAGGCGGCTATCTTAGACGACGTCGCTGCCACCGTCCCCGTCGCCTTACGCACTGCCAGCGACATCATCACTCGCGCCACTCCACTGAAAATCATGCTGATCCCGACCAGCGTCCCAATCGCCCACGCCGAACTCGACGGCCACTGCATGTAAATCAGCAACCCCAGCACGAGCGTAATGATCCCATCCATGAGCACCCAGCTCGATCCGTGCATCGGACGCATCTTCACAAACAAAACAATGTCCAGGATGCCTTCAATCACAAACAGCGATGCCAGCAGCAACGTAAGCGAGACTACGCCCAGCACGGGATGCGCGATCACGTATCCGCCGAAGCACAAATAAGCGACGCCCACCAGAAGCTTCCAGATCATGCTGCCCGCGCCATGCGCCCGAAAAGCCAGCACCAGGTGGACCACACCCGCCAGAATAATCAGCCACCCGACGAGCGCATTCACCGCCACCGCCGCCAGAAATGGGGTGCCAATTGCCACCATGCCAAAAACGATCAGCAAAACTCCCCACAAAATCGAAACCGTCGAAGCCTGCCGCACCATCTCAACCGGACTATTCTGTGCCATAAAGCCCTCCTTGAAACAGCGGCACAAGCCTACCGCAAAAACCTCGCGAGTAAAAGTCCAAGACCGCCAATACGGGTCTGTGGATTTCTCCCGTGAAAAAACTTTCGACCGCAGGCGTTGCTGGGTAGAGCCGGAGTGGGAAATTCGATTGCGTTTAAGGGTACCCCCCTCCCCCCCACCCTCTGAATGGCTTGCTGGGCGCGGTGCTCGCAAAAAGTGTCTGCAAAATCTTGAGGGCAGACGGTTTAGAGGTCAAAATCTTGACAACAAACGGGTTAGGGCCGTTGTCGATGCATTTGCCTATACTGCCTTCGCCTCGACCATGATGAACTGCTTTGGAGTGGGAGGCAAGGTTGGATGTCACAGGGTAGGTGTGGAAATTCTAGAGGGATGTTGCCGTGGAATCCCACGTTTCGCGAAGAACGCGAAACATGGGGCACCCGGCGGGACAAGAGTGTCCGCTCCACACGAGCCGCGCTAGCTAGCAGCAAGTAGCTGATTCTCCTTGACATTCGCTTTATATTCGCCAACAATACCGGCATGGCGATCACACGCAGGCAGCGCGAAGTGTATGACTTCATCTCCCGCTTCGTGGCGGAGCATGGCTACTCTCCGTCGTTTGAAGAGATTGGCAACGGGCTTGATCTGAACTCGCTGGCCACGGTGCACAAGCACATCACCAATCTTGAGAAGAAGGGGTTGCTCACCCGCGATTACAACCGCAGCCGCTCCATCGACCTGCTGCCACCCAAGGGACGCCTCAAGCAGGCCATGAGCGTGAACACCGGCGTGATCCTGCCGCTGCTCGGGCGCATCGCCGCCGGCCAGCCCATCGAAGCCGTCGAGAATCCTGAGACCATCTCGCTCGCCGATTTCGTACGCTCGAAAGAAGTGTTCGTGTTAGAGGTCCGCGGCGATTCCATGCAGGATGAGGCCATTCTCGACGGCGATTACGTTCTAGTCGAGAAGCTGAAGACCGCGCACAACGGCGACATCGTCGTCGCGCTAATAGACAAAGACGACGCCACGCTGAAACGCTTCTACCGCGAAGGCGACACCATCCTCCTGCAGCCCTCGAACGCAACCATGAAGCCGATCGTCGTGCCAGCGGCGTCGGTGGAAGTGCAAGGCAGGGTGATCGGGGTTCTGCGGAAGTATTAGGGGAAACAACAAAACGCACGCGACTCATATTAAGAGTTCCGCGTGCGTTTTCAAGTTCTGAGCCGGTAGCTGGCAGCTAGAAGCTGCCTTAGACGACGTGCCGATCAAGCGCCTGCGCGATAGCTTCCTTTGGCCTGTAGCCGACGATTTGCTCAACCACCTGGCCGCCCTTGAAAACCAGCAGCGTGGGAATGCCGGTGACCTTGTAACGCATAGGAGTGGAGCTGTTGGCGTCGACATCCATCTTGCCGATCTTGATTTTGCCCTGATAGTCGTGGGCCAGCTCTTCGACGATGGGAGCGATGGCGCGGCAGGGGCCGCACCAGGTCGCCCAGAAGTCCACCAGCACGGGCTTGTCTGATTTCAAAACATCCTGGTCGAAGTTCGCATCGGTTACTTCGACGATTCCATTGCCTGCCATAATTTCTTTCTCCTCGTTGTAACGTCGCGTTGTTCGGCGGACGCTCCCGTGTTTCGGAAACAACGAGCGGTCGTGGCCGGGTCCCGGACGATCTTAATTGAGTACGATCTTAATGAATACGATCTATGAATGCTCCCCCAACCTGGGGCCAACCCCTTATCGTACCACCTGCAATTCGATGCGGGTGGTGGTGCGAAGGTCGCAAAACAACCCGGCGGCCATTGGGAAGGGTGCTGGGTGGAAGCGACCCCCTTTTAGATAGCTACATCTGTCAGGCTTGTGTTTTCAGCAGCTTCGAGTATCGCCAACTGGGCGGGTAGCTCCAAACGGAGACCAGGGTCCGGATTATGAAGGGCAATAAAAAAGCGCCCCGAACTTTTCAGTTCAGGACGCCTCGGCAGCCCTCCCCCAGAACTGCCAAACCACGAAATGGATAGTAGTGAACTACCGATTTAGTGTAAACGTCACTTTGGTAATCGGTTTTTTCCAGCTTCGGAAAGCGACCTTATTCAGCACGTCTCCCCTCAGAGCGGAAGCCCCACATCGACAATCAACATCAGCAACCTATGGTTGCTTGTGCCAGGTCTGGCCGGCGTCGGGGGTGGTCCAGACCTCGGCGGTTGAGGTGGTCACGGTCCCGTTCCGCGGGTCGGAGAACTGAATGCTGAGAATGTCGCCGGTTAGGATGCTGCCGGCGACGGCCGGAACCACACGGGTCCAACTGTTGCCAGCATCCGTCGTGTGATACAACACGCCGCCCGAGGCTCCGGCCCAGACTTCGGCGGCATTGGAAGATATGGACAGAGCGCGAAAAATTGGTGGCGCCTCTGAAGCTGATTGTCTTTTCACGGACTTCGCATTGACTGAGGCAGTCGATGGCGCTGTGGGAGCTGCTTCGGACTGGGCTTCGGAGGTAAGTGCGGTCCGGGGTTCAGCCGCCACTTCGACTGTCGTTTCCTTCTTCGCACGGCGCATGAAGTCGGACATCGGAGCATTGGCCGCGACGTTCATATCCTGCCAGGTCTGGCCCCCGTCGAAAGAGCGCTGCAGCGCACCGCTGGCGCTGATGGTCCAGCGAGGCACTGGCAAGCCTTTCATGAGAATGGGCTCGCTGTGCAGCGAAGGTGGCGCCATGGCAAGGGACACTTGCGCCGATGCCGGTTTTGCTTTGCCGACGCGGTCGGCTGACTGCTCTGCTGTTTCATTCTGAAGGGGCTGGCCTTGAATCTGGCTTTGCGGAGCGGATTGCGCTGTGACTTCTACGGTCTGCGATTGCGCTTCGAGCGTCCGCACAGCGTCCCCGGCTACAACCGTCTGGGGGGCTGGTGCGGCAGACGGATTCTGTTCAGCGACCGCCGTGGGCCCCGAGCTCTGCGGGGCTGCAGCAAAAATTGAGCCATGGAAGCTGTTGCTGCCGCGGCCGGCTCCGGAAGCTCCAACACCCGCGACATCGCGGTGCATCGCGAGCGCTGAATTTGCGCGGGGGAGGACGATGGTACCCTCTGACCGAGCCGCCTTTTTCTCAGCCAAATCGGTCTGGGGACGAGCAGCAGCTAGTTTGTCCTCTCGCGCCCCGGCCTGAGGGACGGCCGCCTGCGAAGAGGGCTGCGAACTTCGAGCCGGAGTCGCGATCGCCTGCTTTGCCTGGATGACATTCACCGCCAACTCACTGCCTTGCTGGCGGCGGAATTGCAGCGTTCCGATCGACGCGATCAACACCACGCCCGCGGCTACCGCGGCCCAGCGCCAGGCTGACCCGCGAAGAAGCGTACCGCGGAACCAATTCATGCTACTGTCGGCCGATGGCTGTGAGTCGACTCGCGGGGGAAGAGCTAGCGAAACTACTTCCCTGCAATCGCCGCAGCGAGCCAGGTGCTCGACGACGTGGTCCCGCTCGGCGCCGGTGAGAGACTGTTCGGCGAAGGCTGTGAGCAGATCGGGATCAGGATGCGATTCTGCGGGCGGCGACTGCAACCGCTTGGTCACGACTTTGGGAAGGTTTTGCATTGATGACCCTACTTCGGTTTCCAGCTTCCGGTTTCTAGCTTTTCGCTCTTGGCACCACCTTTTGCCGGAGAGGTACGGCCTCCTCCTTTTCTGAGAACGCTGCTGCCGGGGAATCTTGCGCCAGACTGCGGCGAATATCCACCTGTAGGTCGCGCACGTCGATTTCCAATGCCTCTTCGGCCTGACGGCGGGCCATGCCTTGTTGCATCATGCCGGCCAGGATTTTCTTGCGCAGCGACTTGGCCAGCTTGTCGACCTTGCGGCTGATAGTGGACTCGTGCACACCGAGCATGCGGGCGATTTCGGCCAGGGTGCGGCCATCGAGAAAATACGCCGCCAGCACCATGCGGTCTTCACTGTCGAGCGAGGCCAGAGCTGCGTCAGTAGCAGACTCCAGGCGTGTGTCGGCGGAAGGAACGGGCTCCGGCTGGGGGGCGGCGAATTGCGCGCCGTCTTCGCCTTCTTCGTCGAGGCTGACCAGCCGCTTGGTGCGGCGGTAGCGATTGACAAATTCCTGCGCGAGCACGGTGCGAAGCCAGCCTTCGAGCGATCCCCGTCCCGTGAAGGAAGCTAGCTTGGAAATGCGTTCGCCGTCACGTGTGCTGGTGCCGTAGAGCTCAGCGTAGAGACTGTCCGCAAGGTCGCGGGCGGCCGAGTCTTCGCGTGCGATGCGCAACGCCGACTGATAGAGCTTTTCACGATAGCGCGTGAGGAAGAGTTCCCAAGCCGAGTTGCTGCCGGCGGCGCAGGCCTGGGCAAGCGCGAGTTCGTCGACGCGCAGAGTAAGAAGGAAAGTGCGTGTGTCCGCGTGGGTCGCGCTCGCGGGCAGATACTTTGCTGCAACTCCGCAGAGAATTACGGAGAATGATTCGCGGGTCAGTCCGATTTTCTCGCAATCGCTCTTGGCATGAAGTTCGGCCAGCAAGTCGGAGACTGCCGACAACACAGGAGCGGAGATCGGTTTCGTGACGCGCATGTAGAAGAGAAGAGAGTCCGACGACTCTGAACCCGATGCTACCAATAGATTAGACGCTTGCAAGGTTAATTTTAGCCGCAAGGCGTGAACTCTTTTTCGTTCTTCCAACGTAGTCGAGATGGGCGATGCGAGATGGGTGGTGCGCCCCGTGGAGCTGGACTGACAGCCTCCTGGGACCGGGGCGCACCTGCCCGCCAAGGGGGAGGTATGCGTCCGAGATTATTTGTGGTGGTGATCGCGTTGGGGGTCGTGGCCGCGATGGTCTGCCTGGATCTGCGGCCGGCTCATGCCGGGGAGGAGCCTTCTACTTCCGGCTATAAGGTGCTGGATCCGATCCGGCACGGAAGTTTAACCGTGTTTCCCGTAGTCGCGCCGAGGTCGTATGCCACCGGCGAGTTTATGACGCTGGATGAAGGGTTGCGCTCGGGCGATGTAGTTGTGACCGAGTATGGAAATGTTCGGGGTCTGATGCGACGTCGACCCACGCCTGCAGTGCAAGCACAAGTCCAGAGCGCCCAGGTGAACCGACTCGTGCTGATCAACAATTCGAAGCGTCCCCTGCTGCTTCTAGCCGGGGAGATTGTTACCGGAGGCAAGCAGGATCGGGTGATCGGGAAAGATCGCATCGTACCGCCGGAGAGCGATCCTGTGGACCTTAGCGTGTTCTGCGTGGAGCCCGGGCGCTGGGTCGCGAGCAGCGAGCACTTTGGGACCTCGGGGGCTACCTATGGAGACGCGGCCGGAAGTTCGATTCACGGGACAGTAGTGCCCGGCACGATGATGGCGCAGCCCTCGGTTCGCGCCAAAGCGATGGGCGATAAAGATCAAGCCGAGGTTTGGGCGGAGGTGCGAAAGCAACAGCAGTCGATGACAGTTGAGGTTGCAGCGGCGCCGACGGCCTCGGCCGCGAGCGCGCAGGAAATCCAATCCACTAGTTCGTACGCGCGGGTGATGGAGAACAAAGATGTGAAAGAGAAGGTGGACGAGATTGCCGCGCCGATCCAACAGAACTATGAAAGCCTGATCAGGCAACTGCGCGACCGCAAGGCGGTTGGCGTGGTGGTCGCGGTGAATGGACGCATCATCTGGGCCGACGTGTTCGCCAGCACCGAATTGCTGGAGAGATACTGGCCGAAGCTGGTGCGCTCTTACGCGTCAGAAGCGGTGGTGAGCCGCGCGAAAGGTGGAGAAGTGAGTTCGGCGCAAGCGGAGGCATTTCTCGCGGACACGGAGGGACGGAGAGAGACGATTGAGATCGAACCGCACGTCTACCGTCACACCGAAGCCAACGGCGATGGGTTCAAGGCGTTCGCGTTGACATCGCTGCTACCCAAGACCGGTTTCGACTTGCATATTGCGAAGATGGCAGAGTGAAAAAGAGTGGCCAGTGGTCAGTGATGAGTGGCCAGTACGAACCTTAAAGGCTCGAACTGATCACTGGCCACTGGCCACTGACGTTTCATACCAGTTTCGCCACGCTTCGGAGTCGTTGGGTAGGTGTTGTTTGGTGATGTCGCCCAGGGCGCGGAAAGCCCACGAGCGGGTCTGAGCATCGAGGGCGGGATCGGCGGAGTAGTTGATCAGTTGCGGCACAGCGATGAGGCGCTGCTTGGGACTCAGCATACCGGATGCCGCGAGGCTACAGGCAGCGTGTTCCCGAACGGTTGGGGATGGATCGTTGTGCATGGCTTCGAGTAGGGGCGCGATGGTCGGAGTCGTCCCTACGAGAGCAAGGCCTTCGACGGCCCAGCGGCGCGAGTCTTCTTCTTCCTTTTCCTTACTTTTATCTTTACCGGAATTTTTCAGGTGTGCGGCCAGCACCTGGACCACACGCTCGGGCTCAACCCCGCGGTTGCCGAGCAGTCCCAGAGCCCACAGGGCCCAAATCTTTTTCTGCTGATCGCGGGAGTCCGCCTGCCGCGCCAGGGCATCGACAGTGGACTCGGTCTTGGTGAGTCCATACGCGGCGAGTTGCACTTCGATAGCGGAGGCGCGTACGCTCTGGTCATTGGAATTCAGTGCGACCGTGGTGAGGTCGCCGAGCTGCTCATCCCATTGGAGTTGGCCTCGCCAGGCATCAATGCGCGATTCGATCTGGGCTTCGATCAGATTGGGATCTCCGTCAGAATGGCTCACGGCACGCTCGAGAAGTAGTTCCGCTTGTTTCTGCGGTCTTTGGCGATCTAGACTGGTTTCGGAAAGTTCCGCCGAGAGTTCAGCATTCGGCCGCGATGCGAAGAGGCCGGCAGTTTTTCCCCAGACGGCGACAGGGCCTCCACCCATCGAGAGCAGGAACGCAAGGGCGACTCCCACCATCATAGCGACGGAGTGAAGGGCATGACGGGCCGCAGGCGACAGCTGGCGCTCACGCGCCGCCTGCTCCGGCGGGTTGGGTCGAATTACATCCATAGTCCCAGTTTAGGGACGGCCCGGAATAGGGTAAAGTTACTTCTGGACCCCGCCCAATTGTGGTTTAGATGCAAGGTCGCGGCCACACGGTTCTTGGAGGAAATCATGTTTACGAAAGGAAATTCGATGCGCCGTTGGGTGCCAGCTGCGCTGGCTCTGCTCATTGCCGCTGGAACTTTGGCAGCCGCTGCACCGGGATATAAGGTTGTGAACACTTACAAAGTGGGCGGTGACGGAGGCTGGGATTACTTGATCGCAGATGCGACGGCGCGGCGGCTTTACGTTTCGCGCGCGACTCACGTGATCGTGCTCGATCTCGATTCCGGCAAAACAGTGGGCGACATTCCAGACACGCCGGGGGTGCATGGCATTGCGCTGGCGCCGGAACTGGTGCGCGGCTTTGTCAGCAACGGCCGCGAAGGCACGGTCAGCATCTTTGATCTCAAAACACTGGCAACGATCAGCAAGGTGAAGGTGGGAGAAAATCCGGACGCGATTCTTTATGATCCGGCGACCCAGCGTGTGTTCACGTTCAACGGGAAAAGCCAGGATTCGACGGCGATCGATGGAGCTAAGGGGACTGTGCTGGGCACGATCAAGCTGGATGGCAAGCCGGAATTCGCTGCCAGCGACGGTAAAGGCGGCGTGTTCGTGAACATCGAAGACAAGAACGAGTTGACGGCGATCGATGCGAATAAGTTGGCGGTTAAGTCGACATGGCCGCTGGCACCTTGCGAATCGCCTTCGGGTTTGTCGATGGATCGGAAGAATCGCCGGCTATTTGCGGGCTGCGACAAGATGATGGCGGTGGTGAATGCGGACACCGGCAAGGTTCTGGCCACGCCGGCGATCGGCGACGGCGTGGACGCGACCGCATTTGACGACGAAACGGGACTGGCTTTTGCTTCGTGCGGCGAGGGCGTGCTAACTGTTGTGCGGGAGGAGTCGCCGGATAAGTTCAGCGTGGCGGAAAATGTTCCGACGCAGCAGGGGGCGCGCACACTGGCGCTCGATTCGAAGACGCACAATGTTTACGTCGTAACGGCGAAGTTTGGTCCGCCTCCGGCGGCTACTGCGGATAATCCGCATCCGAGGCGGAGTATTCTGCCTGACAGCTTTGTGGTGCTGGTGGTTGGCAAGTAAAGGCTTTTGACCACGGAGTCACGGATCCACGGAGAGAATCTTCAATCGATTTGTTCTTTTCTCTCCGTGCCTCCGTGCCCCCGTGGTTGTTGAAGCTTCTCCTTCGAACGACCGTTCGGTTGTCATCTTTCCGCTTGACGTGTATTATCTCTCCACTTTAGCCGCCCGCATTCTCCGTTTTCTCCGTGGCATCTAATTGGTTGGCGCATTGTGAGGTTTTGAGTTAATGACGACTTCGGACGACAAGTTTTTCCAGGCGCGGGTTACGAAACGGGTGGATTTCGCTCCTGACCTGTGGATGTTTCGCATCCAGCCAGGCGGCGAGTTCAAATTTGCTCCCGGGCAGTACGCCACGCTGGGGGTGGAGCACGACGGCAAGCGGACGGAGCGTCCGTATTCGATTGCATCGGCGCCTTTTGAAAATGAGATTGAGTTCTTTTTTGAACTGGTGCCCGAAGGAGCGCTTACGCCGCGGCTCTACAAGCTGCAACCGGGCGATGGATTGCTGATGCGGAAGGCTCCCAAGGGGCGGTTTACCCTCGATACCGAGAGCGGGAGAAAGAATCATTTGCTGGTTTCGACCGTAACCGGAGTGGCTCCGTTCGTGAGTTTTGTGCGCACGCTGTCGAAAGACTGGAAGGAAGGCCGCCTCGACGGCGGCCATAAGCTGTACCTGCTGAACGGCGCCAGCCGGCCGTGGGAGTTTGGCTACAAAGAAGAGTTGACGCGCTTCGATGCGGAACTGCCGTGGTTCAAGTATGTGCCCACGGTGAGCCGTCCGTGGGATCACGCGGACTGGCCGGGTGAAATCGGCCGCGCCGACGACATCCTGCGCAAGTATGCCGATCAATGGGAGCTTGACGCTACGAACACCACTGCGTACTTGTGCGGACATCCTGACATGATCGCGAACAGCAAGGCGATTCTGAAGCGGCGCGGGTTCCTGGACAAAACCGGGGTCAAGGAAGAGATTTATTGGGTGCCAGCGAAATAGTACCTGGTACCTTATACCTACTTGCGAGTGACCCTGCGCACGCCTAGGTACCTACTGCCGTGCTTCGTCGCTCTAGGAGAAGCACGTCTCTCCACGTCTGGCCCAGTTTCCCGATGCGTTGCCTTTCCCCAACTTCGTGGAACCCACAAGATTTGTGGAGAGCGATACTGGCCGCGTTCTCGGGAAAGATTCCGGCTTGCAGGGTCCACACACCACAGCGCTCGGATTCGGCGATCAAAGCTTTCAGCAAGGCTTGGCCGACTCCGCGGCCTCGCGCGGCGGCAGCAACGTAGACGGAGACCTCCGCAACTCCGGAGTAGACTCGCCGGCCAGAGACAGGGCTGAGTGCGGCCCAGCCGAGAACCTGATCCCCTTGGCGCGCGATGAGGCGGCAATCCTGCCGATGACTGCTGTCCCACTTCTCCCAGTCGGGTACTTGAGTTTCAAACGTGGCGTGGCCCGTGGCGATGCCATCGCCATAGATCTCGCGGACCGCGGGCCAGTCCGCTGGCTGCATGGGTGTGATTTGATAACTCATCGTGGGGCCGTTGCCGCCTAGGTTTCGGCGGGCGCGAAGAAGACCACCACTTCGAGCTCTTCCTCAACGTCGTAGAAGCGGTGGCCGACTTCGGCGGCGACGAAGATTACACTGCCCCCAGAGACTTCCCGGTCTTCGGGGCCGGCTTTGAAGCGGGCCCGTCCTCGAATCACGTAGTAGATCTCGTCTTCGCGATGCGGTTTCTGATGGTCTGTGCCTCCGACGGGCAGCACGTAAAGGCCGCCGCTCATCGCCGGCACGCGCAGGAATTCGCGGTAGGGCTTGCCGCTCCGGGCGCGCTGCTCGGCGATCTCCGGAAGACTGGCGAACAGGGTCTTCATCGCTCTTTACTCTTCACGCGAAGATACCTCCGAAAATAAGGTCGGTAAACTGCGGGATCAGGCTCTGCGCCTGCAGTTCGCCCTCGGGCTTATACCACTGATAGATCCAGTTGATCATGCCGAGCAGGGCAAAGGCGGCGGCGCGCGGACTGACTTTGCCTTTTGTCTGATTTCTAGCCTTGTTTTGAACTTCGGCCATCAGGCTTTCGAGAAAGTGGATGTAATCCTTCTTGCGAATGTTGATGCGCTTGCGCAGAGCGGGCGGCAGGGGATGGTTTTCGTGCAGCATGACCGTGATTTCGCGGTCGCGGGGGCTCAGCACGACCTCAATGTGCAGGCGGATCAAGGCGCGGAGGCGCTCTTCCGGGTCGGAGATGGCGCGCACGGGGTTGAGCACGCGCTCCTGGGTGATCTCCATGGCGTGGTTCATGATTTCGTAGAGGATTTCGTCTTTGCTCTGGAAGTGGTGATAGAGGCCGCCTTTGCTGAGCTTGAGCGCGGCCGCCACATCGTTCATGGAGGTCGCATCGTATCCGCGCTGCTGGAACAGGCGAGCAGCAGTGCGCAGGATTTCTTGCCGGGAGTCGACGACGGTCTCGCGGGTCATCGGGTGACATGGTAAACACTCGCAGGCCGGATTGCCAGCAGGCGGGACAGCTCAGGGGGCTTGTCAGGGGAAAAATCTGCTACCATGACCGTTCGGTGAGGTGGTTATGCCCCAATACGTGATCGAGCGGGAAGTCCCGGGCGCAGGTAAGTTGTCGGACGCAGAAATAAAGGAAGTCGCCCGAACATCGGTAGGAGTGCTGAAGGAGATGGGACCGGAAATCAAGTGGCTCCACAGCTACGTTACTGGCGACAAAATCTATTGCGTGTACCTGGCGCCGGACGAGGAAACGGTTCGCGAGCACGCGCGCCGTGGAGGCTTTCCGGCGAATCGCGTCTCAGCGGTACGGCGCCTGATCGATCCCTCCACGGCAGGTTGATCTAAGCAGAGTCCCGAGTCCGGAGACCCGGCTCCGCCGCGCTGTTAAGGGCTTCTTCTATAGCCTGTTCAACCGGCATAGCCCAGCCTTCCATCCACGCCGCCAGACCCGCGGCACTGCCCAGCGCTCGGCGGGCGAATTCCAGGGCTTTCTCCAGCCTGGCTTGCTCGGCGGGCGTAGGCGGCGCACCCAAGCGCTGGCGAAGTGCCGCGGCGGCTCCGGCAAGGTGCAACGATTGCTCGGCGTTCGATTGCGCCGCGGCACTTGCGGCGAGATATTCGAGTACCCTCGCGATGCCTCGCTTGTGACCGAGTTCCTGGAACAGCTTGATGCTTTCACCGTACAGACGACGCGCCTCGGCGTTGTTACCTTGATCGCCGTATAGACTTGCCAAGTCGGAAAGCGCGCTGGCTATTCCCCAGCCATCCTGCAGTTGGCGAAACGCGGCCAGACTCTGTTCGCAGAACGAGTGTGCGGCAGCGAAATCGGATTTTTCCCGGGCCACGTCGCCCAGATAGTTCAGTGTCCACGCGACCCCAGCGCCGTCGCCAGCCTTGCGGAACATCGTCAGGCACTCGTCGTAAAGCGAGGAGGCGCGCGCATAGTCGCCCTGCAACTTCATCACACCGGCGAGATTGCTGAGGACGCGGGCAACGTCAGCGGCATCGCCGATGTCCTTCCAGATCGCGGCACATCGCTCGAACAGCACGCAGGCAGCGGAAAGGTCTCCGCGCTGGCTGGCATTGACCGCCAGGGCATTCAGTGCGACGGCAACACCCCGGTTGTCACCGAGTTCGAGACAGATCTCGAGACTGCTTTCAAACAATTGCCGCGCTGCGGCGTAATCGCCCTGCTCTCCCGCGAGAACCGCCCCAGCGAAGAGCAGACGCGCGCGGAGCTTCGGACGCGTCGCAGCTCCTTCCAGCGCCAGGAGCCTCGCGATGGCGTCGCGGCCCTCCATCAAGTATTCCCGGGTTTCCCAGAAATGAAACAGCGCGGCTCCGAGGCGAAGGCCCCACTCGGCGTCATCAGTCTTGATCAGATGGTCGAGCGCCATGCGGAGGTTATCGTGTTCGAGCTCAAAGCGGTCGAGCCACTCCGGGTGAATGACCGCGTCCTCGGCGCCTTCTTCGGCAAGGACAAGGTAATAAGCGGCGTGGGCTCTGCGAGTCTTTGACTCATCGTCGCTCTCGGCGAGGCGTTCGAGAGCGTATTCCCGGATGGTGGAGAGCATCACGAAGCGCGTTTCGGCATCGACCTGCTCCACATTCTGCGCCAGGCTCTTGTCTACCATGGAAGTCATTCCGTCGAGTACGTCGATACCCAAATCCCCTTTGGTATCGCACACCGCTTCCACGCCTTCCAGCGTGCAGCCGCCTGTAAAGACAGAGAGCCTCCGGAACAAAGTTTGTTCCGAGGCATTGAGCAGGCCATAACTCCAGTCGACGGTGCTACGCAGAGTTTGCTGGCGGGTGGGCAGATCCAGTGCGCCGCCAGTCAACAGGTTAAGCCGGCTTTCGAGGCGTATCAGCATAGCGGAGGGCGAAAGCAACTTGATGCGTGCCGCCGCCAGTTCGATAGCTAAAGGCAAGCCGTCAAGGCGAGCGCAGATAGTCGCTATCGCGGGTGCGTTTTCTTTGGTCAGGGCGAATTCGTGCTTCACTGCCCGCGCCCGTTCTACAAACAGCGCGACCGCTGGAAGACGCGAAAGAGCTTCCAGAGGCGGAATGGATTTGAGGTCCGGCAACGCCAGGGGCGGGACGGGAAATTCATGTTCCCCGTAGACGTGAAGAGGCGCCTGGCTGGTAACCACAACCTTGAGTTTCGGACTGATCGTCAGCAGCTGCGCCAGCACCGGCGCAGCGGAGACGAGGCGCTCGAAGTTGTCGAGCAGAAGAAGCATCGGCTGGTTCAGTCCCCTTAAATACTCTTTCAAGCTTTCCTGCGGCAACTGATTACCGGTTTCGCTCACCCCCACTGCTTGCGCGATGGCGGAAGCGATCAAACCCGGTTCAGCAACCGCCGCTAGTGCGACGAAGCAGACCCCACCTGGAAACTGGCCGGCGATCTCGCCCACCGCCTGCAGCGCGAGACGCGTCTTCCCGATGCCGCCCGGACCGGTGAGGGTGACGAGCCGCACATCCTCGCGGCTCAAGAGCTGACGGAGAGCAGCCGCTTCGGGTTCGCGTCCAATGAGCGCCGTGCGCGGCACCGGCAGGTTGCTGGGGCGAGGCTCCGAAAGCCGGGCGGGCGCATCGGCGAGCCGCTCGCGCACAGCGGCGAGGTCGCGAGCCAAATCTCGGGTCGAGGCGTAGCGCTGCCCCGGGTCCTTGGCCAGACAGCGCTCCACAATCCAAATCAAGGGAGGGGGAGCTTGCAGCATTCTGGAGCCAATGCGCTCCGGCTCATCGCGAAGGATCGCGGCTGTGGTTTCCGCACGCGTCTTTTTCTGGAACGCGGGAAATCCGGTGACCATTTCGTAGAGCACCGATCCGAAGGAAAACTGATCGGAACGAAAATCGACGTCACTGCCGGTGGCTTGCTCCGGCGACATATAGCCGATGGTGCCCATGATCGTTCCGTGTTCGCTGATGGAGGTCGTAGCATTCGAATCGGGAGGGTGGTTGGGCGCTCGCAATTTCGCCAGACCGAAATCCAGCACTTTGCACACACCATCGGCGGTAACCATCAAGTTCTCCGGCTTCAAATCGCGATGGACGATGCCAATTTCGTGTGCCTTGGCCAATGCGTCCCCAATCTGGGAGGCAATGGCAACCGCCTTGCGAAACGGAATCGGACCAGAAGCCAGCATTTCGCGGACGGTCTCCCCATCCACAAGTTCCATGGCGATGTAGTGCGTGCCATTCATTTGCCCCAACTCATAAATCGTGACGATGTTTGGATGGTTGAGCGCGCACGCGGCGCGAGCTTCCTTTTCAAATCGCAATATGGCGTCCGGTTGAGAAATGCGATCCAGGGAAAGGGTCTTGATTGCGACCTCACGGTCAAGCCGCGTGTCCTTTGCGCGATAGACCTCGCCCATGCCGCCGGCGCCCAGTTTTTTCAGGATGCGATAGTGCGAGAACATCCCGCCACACAGCGAATCGACTGCATCGCCGGCGCCGGCCAGGGCCATGGCTTTCGCCGCAACCCTGATTGCGGGACGTTCGAGAAAACCGTCGGCGTTGCGGTGTGAGTCGAGGAGGGACCTGACTTCCGCTTCCAGTACGGCATCGCCGGCGCACTCCCGGCACAGAAACTCGTCGCGCTGCTCGGGCGAGACCTCCAGCGCGGATTGCAGCAGTTGATCAACTCGTCTCCAGCGCTCAGCATCCATCGCTAGATCCACCGTCCATTTCGCGGTAAAGCCACGCGCGGGCGGAGCTCCAATCACGCATCACAGTGACCGGCGATATCTGGAGAACTTCCGCCGTTTCTTCCACGCTTAGGCCTCCAAAAAAACGCAACTCAACCACGCGCGCCTTTCTTGCATCCATGCGAGCCAGAGATTGTAGGGCATCGTCGAGTGCGACGAGGTTTTCGGCTCGATCTCCGCCAACCACCGCTACGTCTTCCAGTTCAACGTGCTGGACCCCACCGCCGCGTTTCAGGTTGTGGCGGCGCGCATGGTCAACCAGAATCCGTCGCATGAGCTGTGCCGAAACCGCAAAGAAGTGGGCGCGGTTTCCCCATCGCATCCGTTTGTAGTCGACCAGCCGGAGGTAAGCCTCGTTGACCAGTGCCGTGGCCTGCAGACTGTGGTCAGGCCGTTCCCGGTGCAAGTAGTGTCGCGCGAGCCGGCGCAACTCGTCATACACGATCGGCGTCAGTTGATCGAGGGCGTTCTGATCCCCAGCGCTCCAGGCTCGGAGCAATACGCTGACGTCACCCTTGGGTGACATTGCTACTGGATCGCCCACTCCTGTAACCCCCAAGCGCCCGAATCCCGCAATTATAGCGGCATTGCCCGCCGCCCCCTCAAGGAAAACTACCCACGAATGATAGTTTCGTCGCGCTGTTTACGCCTATTCAGGTGTAAGGGCGGCATGACAGCTGCCCAAAGCTTTCGCGCACTTTGCGGAGGATTACATTCCGACCGAGGAGAAAACTATGACGACCCGAATCACGAGTCTTATCCACACATCAACCGCGAGCCTCCTACATTTGGCGTTGCTAAGCGGTCTAGTCACAGCGGCGCCGCTGTTCGCAGCTGACGGCGCAGCGACCAAACATTCCGCTCACGAACAACCGATGCCGGCGAGGCTCGTTCAACGCGTTCGCGAAGGCACGAAGCAGTACATCGACGTCAACAATGCCACTGCAGCCGGTTACGGACCATTTCTGGGCTGCGTTGCCGGTACCGACCACGGCGCTATGGGCGTGCACTACGTCAACGGCACCCTGCTCGGCAATCTCACCCTCGACCCCTCGCAACCGCAGGCCCTTATCTACGAGCCCTCCCATGGCAAGATGACCCTGGTAGGAGTGGAGTTCATCCTGGACTCGGCGAGCTGGCTCGCGGCCAACAACAACACGCCACCAGTACTCGACGGACAGGTCTTCAACTTCGTCGACGCCCCGAATCGCTTCCACGTCAACTCGTTCTTCGAGCTCCACGTCTGGGCCTGGCGGGACAACCCCCAAGGTGCCTTCGTGGACTGGAACAACTGGGTGACTTGCGAAAATCAGTAAATGATACTGGGACCTTCGGTGGACATTCGTCCGAAGCAGGCATGGGGGTGTGTGAAGCGCCGAACGCTGCTCACATCTCCATGCCAACCAGGACAACAGGGCAGTTGTGAGCGTGTGAGGTTGAGATCGCGAATCAGCTTTTTGTGGTTAAAAACTACTGAGAGAGGTGTCACCGTGCCAAAGTTCGTTATCGAGAGAGATTTTCCCAAAGCCGGGAGTCTGTCGCCGCAGCAATTACAGGAGATATCGCAAAAGTCGTGTAAAGTTCTGCGGGGAATGAGCACCGAAACGCAGTGGGTTGAGAGCTACGTCACGGACGACAAAATCTATTGCATCTACGTCGCCCCCAATGAAGACGCGCTGCGTGAACATGCGCAGCAAGGTGATTTTCCGGCCAACCGAATCTCGCAGGTTCGTTCGGTCATCGATCCGACAACCGCGGAATAGCCGCAAAAGCCATAGCAGCAACCAAATTTCATGTAATCTTAAAATTCGTCGCTGTCACGACTTCGTGGCGGCAGCCCTGGCCTGTTCACATTATTTGAGATTCCGAGGAACTTAATGGATATTCGATCGTTGCAGCGGCCTTTGAAAGACCAATACAGGCAAGACCCAACCAGTTCCCGAATCACGCTGACGGCGCATGGCACGCAGGCCGACGCCCCGATTGCCTGCTCGGTGGACCTGGGGCGCGCCATCTACAATGCGCAAGCCCACAAGGGCGTTGGCGGGGCAGGTACCGGTGCATGTTCCGGAGACCTGCTGTTGGGCGCTCTGGCCGCCTGCGCCCAGATCACTTGCCAGATGGTGGCCGCGGCCATGGGAATCCCAACCGAAGCCATCGACGTCACGGTCGAGGGCGATCTGGACCTGCAAGGCACGCTGGGAATCTCGAAAGAGGCGCCGGTCGGATTTGAGAGTATCCGAATCAGCTTCGACGTCCGCGCGCCAGGGGCCACTCCGGAACAGCTAAGCGCGCTGCAGGCGAAAACGGAACAGTATTGCGTGGTTATGCAAACCTTGCAGAAGCCCCCGAAGATCGAGAACCGGTGGAAACGACCGTGATGCGACCCACTAATTTATAGCCTCCAGCCTCCACTCGGAGGAACCTGACTTCCCGCTTGACATGGAAGGCGGTCGAAGGTAGCATTTCCTTAGTAACCGACCGACCGGTCGGTTTGCAATAGGGGTTCGGGCTGGAATCCATCCCAAGAAGCAAGGCATCTTTCCGGCCTTGTGAAACGCTTTAAGCGTAACGAGAGGAGCACACCGGTGGCTACTATTTTTTATGAGCACGACGCTAATCCCGAGGCCCTGAAGGGCAAGACCATCGCCATCCTAGGCTACGGCAGCCAGGGACACGCGCAGGCGCAGAACTTGCGGGACAGCGGCTACAAGGTCATCGTCGGCCTTGAGCCCAACCGCCCCAGCGCGCAGCAGGCTCGAGCCGATGGCATGGTAGTGGTGGCGCCGGATGAGGCCGCCAAGCGGGCTGACTGGATCCACGTGCTCACTCCGGATGAGACTCAGGCGGCGGTTTACGAGCAATACATCCAGCCTTATCTGCATCCCGGAAAGATTCTGGGCTTCTCGCACGGCTTCAGCATTCATTTCAAGACGATCGTCCCGCCCAGCGATGTGGATGTGGTGATGATCGCGCCCAAAAGCCCCGGCCATCTGCTGCGGCGGGTTTACGCCGAAGGGCGCGGGGTGCCGTCGCTGATCGCGATTCAGCAGGATTCGAGCAAGCGGGCGCACGAGTTTGCGCTGGCTTACGCGCACGGCATCGGCTCGACTCGCGCGGGCGTGCTGCAGACCACGTTCCGCGAAGAAACCGAGAGTGATCTGTTCGGCGAGCAGGCGGTGCTGTGCGGCGGTCTGACGTCGCTGATCAAGAAGGGATTCGAGACGCTGGTCGAGGCCGGCTACGCTCCCGAGATCGCCTACTTTGAGTGCCTGCACGAGATGAAACTGATCGTTGACCTGATTTACGAAGGCGGCCTCTCACGCATGCGGTATTCCATTTCGAACACCGCCGAGTATGGCGACTTGACGCGCGGCGAGAAGGTTGTCGGCGACCCGACCCGGGCGGCGATGAAGAAGACTCTGGCTGATATTCAGGATGGAACCTTCGCTCGCGAGTGGATCAAGGAAAACAAAGACGGCGGCTACAACTTTGCGGCGTTGCGAGAGAAAGAACAGAAGCATCCGATTGAGATCGTGGGCGCAGAGTTGCGCGGCATGATGAGCTGGCTGCCCGGGAAAGAAGCGAAGAAGCCGGCCGAGGCTCCGAAGCCCGCGCCGAAACAGGTCGTGAATGCTTAAGGGAGCGGAAATCGTTCTGCGGTGCGTACGCGCCGAAGGGGTCGACCTGGTGTTCGGCTACCCCGGCGGCGCGATCATGCCGTTGTATGACGCGTTGGACGGCAGCGGCGTGCGGCACGTCCTTACGCGGCACGAGCAGGGCGCCGTGTTCGCCGCAGAAGGCTACGCGCGGGTTACGGGGAAAGTTGGCGTTGCGATGGCTACCAGCGGGCCGGGCGCGACCAACCTAGTCACGGGCATTGCTGACGCCAAGATGGATTCGGTGCCTCTGGTCTGCATCACGGGTCAGGTGCGGACCGCGATGATCGGCACCGATGCGTTTCAGGAGACTGACGTTTTCGGAGTGACACTGTCGCTGACTAAGTGGAGCCGGCTGGTACGTGCGATTGAAGAAATCCCGGATGTAATTGCCGAGGGATTCTACTGGGCGCGCAGCGGACGTCCGGGGCCGGTCGTGATCGACATTCCTACCGACATATTGAAAGCCAAGAAAGAATTCTCCGGGCCGGTGAAGTTTACGCCGCACGCCCGGCCCGCTGATGCGAAGGCGGAAGGCGCATTCGGCGACACGATTATCGCCTTACTCCAACGCGCTGTAAGGCCGGTGGCGCTGGTGGGCGCAGGAGCGAAGCTTTCGGGAGCGATTCCGGAATTGCGTCGGCTGCTCGATGATTTGAATGTTCCCACCTTCGCTACTGTTCACGGATTGGGCGCGGTTCCACCGCAGTCACCATATTACCTGGGCATGGTGGGTATGCACGGGACGCGCGCTGCTAATACTGCCTTGCATGAAACCGATTTGCTGATGGTGTTTGGAGCACGGCTCGATGATCGCGTGACCGGCGATCCTACGCGCTTTGCTCCGCACGCAAAGATCGTCCACTTTGAGATTGATCCGGCGCAGCTTGACCGGGTGCGGGCCTGCGAGCTGCCCGTGATTGGCAATCTTGCGGATACGATTCCGGCATTTCACGCCGAAGTACGCAAGGCTTCCCTGCCCGACTGGAGCGGTTGGCGAGCTGTAGCTTGCGGAGCCGAGCGTGCGGAGCTTGATCCGCGTGGACTGGCGCAGCCGACGATGCGTTTTCTCGATGAGCTTTTCAGCCGGCTCCCTCAGAACAATGTGATCATTGCCGACGTGGGCCAGCATCAGATGTGGGCGGCGCAGCGTTATCGTTCTTCGTCCCCGCGCGGCTTTATTACTTCGGGAGGACTGGGAGCGATGGGTTTCGCCCTCCCCGCCGCTGTGGGTGTTCAACTGGCCAAGCCGGAGACTTGCGTGCTTTGCGTTTCCGGCGATGGCGGCTTCCAGATGAACATACAAGAACTGGCCACGGTGCACCGCCTTGGCCTGCCCATAAAGATGGTGATCGTCGATAACAAATATCTGGGCATGGTGCGGCAATGGCAGCAGCTTTTCTATGCGCGCAACTATGCCGAAACCGATTTGAGCGATAACCCGGATTTCGTCGAGATCGCCAAGGCTTACAAGATTCATGGGTGGCGGTTGAACGAGGCTGCCATGGCGGAGTATCCGGTGTCGGCGGAGACGGGGGATCTCATTGAGAACTTCCTGCGCTCACCGGAGCCGGAATTGCTGGTGTTTGATTGTCATCCCGAGGCGAACGTTTATCCCATGGTCCCGGCGGGAGCGGCGCTTTCGGAGATGGTGTTTGGGGACGAGTAAGAATTGAGAGAGGGAACGAACATGCAAGTCTTTCACATCCGCTATCGCAACGCTCAAGGCACACTGATGCGCATCCTCAACGCGGTCTCGCGACGTGCGCTTGAGCTTACTTCGGTGCATGCCGAGGCTGCTGGGCAGGATTTCGCGGTCACCATGCTGCTGGAAGTCAACCACAAGCAGATCGGCCAGCTTTACCGCGAGTGGTACGCGATCGTGGATGTCGTCGAAGTACGATCCCGCGCAGTTCTGCATGAGCAGGAAGTACCGGCGTGGGGACCACATCCGCCGGCCTCAGAGAGCGTCGCGGAACAGTCGGCGCGGGCGGCGTTGGCTTAAGTTCTAGTTTCGGGCTTAGCAGTGTCGATAACATGAGCGCTCTCTGGGCGAGCGCCATGCGATTGGGGAACTTGCAGGTGGAATGCGGCTTCTGGGCAGCGCATCAGCCGAGGGTTCCCCGTTTTTCTTGGGCCTGGCAACGATCTCTCAGCTTGCATTTCCACTCTGTTGTAATCTTTTACGCATCATGAGTCTTAAGCATTATGGATCTTAAACATCGCAGCCGCGGAATTACCGACGGGCGCGACCGGGCTCCGGCGCGCTCCATGTTCAAAGCCATTGGCTTCACCGACGCCGACCTCGGCAAACCGCTGATCGGCGTGGCCAATACCTGGATCGAGACCATGCCCTGCAACTTTCACCTGCGGCGGCTTTCGGCCAAGGTGAAGGAAGGCATTCGCGCCGCCGGCGGCACGCCCATGGAGTTCAATACCATCGCCATCTCTGACGGCGAAACCATGGGCACGGAAGGCATGCGGGCGTCGCTGGTCAGCCGCGAGTTGATCGCCGACTCGATTGAACTGGTCTGCCGCGGCCAATTGTTCGACGCGGTGGTGTGCGTGGTGGGTTGCGATAAGACGATCCCAGCCGCCGCTATGGCGCTCGCGCGCATGGACTTGCCCGGGCTGGTGCTCTACGGCGGCACCATTGCGCCGGGCAGCTATCGCGGCAAAGACGTCACAATTCAGGATGTGTTTGAAGCCGTGGGCGCCAACGCTGCCGGAAAAATCACTGACCAAGAGTTGCACGATCTCGAAAACGTGGCTTGCCCCGGTGCCGGGGCCTGCGGCGGGCAGTACACCGCGAACACCATGTCGACTGTGATGGAGATGATCGGACTTTCTCCCATGGGCTTCAACAGCGTGCCCGCAATGGATGCGCGAAAGGATGACGTCGCATTCCGCTGTGGCGAAGTGGTGCTGAATCTTCTGCGAAAAGGCATTCTCCCCCGAAGAATTCTCACCCGTGCCGCTTTTGAAAACGCGATTGCATCCGTGGCGGCGACCGGCGGATCGACTAACGCCGTGCTGCATCTGCTGGCGATCTCGCGCGAAGCCACCGTTCCGCTTGAAATTGATGACTTCCAGCGAGTCAGCGAGCGTACTCCTCTGCTCGCAGATCTCAAGCCTTCCGGAAAATACGTGGCCGCAGATGTGGACAAAGCTGGAGGCATCCCGGTCATCGCCAAACGCCTGCTGGATGCCAAGTGTGCCGACGGCTCCACGCTTACGGTCACGGGCCGGACCTTCGCCGAGGAAGCCAACGATGCGAAAGAAACTCCGGGGCAGCCGGTCATCGCACTGCTCGATCGTCCCCTGAAGAAAACCGGGGGGCTCGTCATTCTGAAAGGAAATCTTGCGCCCGAAGGTTGCGTAGCCAAGATCAGCGGGCATGAGCGGCTGGAGCAGCGCGGTCCGGCGCGAGTTTTCGATTGTGAGGAAGACGCTATGACCGCTGTCACTTCGAAGAAGATCAAATCCGGCGATGTCGTCGTCATCCGCAACGAAGGCCCCAAGGGCGGCCCGGGCATGCGCGAAATGCTAAGCGTCACCGGCGCTATTGTCGGCGAAGGCTTGGGAGCATCCGTCGCGCTATTGACCGACGGCCGGTTCAGCGGCGCCACGCACGGACTTATGGCCGGCCACGTCTCGCCGGAAGCTGCGCTGGGCGGCCCCATCGCCGCGGTGCGCGACGGGGACATGATTCGCTTCGACGTCACCAAACGCGTGTTAGAGCTTGAGATCAGCGATGAGGTCCTGCGCCAGAGGATGAAAGAATGGAAACCGCCGCAGCCTCGATACCCCACCGGCGTATTCGCGAAGTACGCAGCCCTGGTCTCGTCAGCCTCGCAGGGAGCGATCACGCGCCCGCCGACTTAGCCGCTGCTGCCAAGCAACTGCTTCAGCGCCTGTTCCAATTCGGCCGGCTTGAAGCCGAAAGGGCCGGGCTTGCTTTTGTAGGCCACGCGATTCCCCCGATCGATCAGGTAGATTCGATCGGGCCAGCCCGTATAGGCCTTCTCGGTCGTGTTGTCGAACCCATCAAGGACTGCGGGAAACTTGATTCCCAGCTTGCGAACACAGGTGCCCGCGACCTGGCTGCGCTCCTCGGTGTCGCGCGGACTGGCAAATACAATCTTGTCCTTCACGTTGCTCTCGGTCTGCCAGACATCACTAGGATGCGCCTCCAAGATGTACACGATCAGGAAAGCGACCTGCTGGTTGTACTGATCGTAAAGCCGGGTGAGAGCGGGAACCTCCCGCCGGAACGGAGGTCAGGTATAACTGCCGAATACGAGCACCACGGGTTGATGTGCCGTCAGCGATGACAACTGGACGCTGGCGCTTTTATCCAGCTTGGCCAGGGAAAAGTCGGGTGCCACATCGCCGCGCTGCAACCGCCCTGCGCGCGCATGAATCCACATGGTCTCAAATGGAACGACCGCATAGGCTACCCCCGGCATTCGAGCCATCACGCGGCCAAAGGTTTCTGGAGACTGATGCATCGCCCAAGCGACAAACCCGGCAAACAGCACGTACACGACCACCAAGCCTACGGCCACGCGGGATGAGATTCTGCGCATACCTATCATCCATACCCGAGAATCTTTCAGAAATCCAGAAGCCCGTGAATCTGTCCCGACTCTACCCCTTATTTCGCACACCTTACTGCGCGCATCTTATTTCGCACATCTTACTTCGCACATCCCGGGCTGAAGGCGGTCAGCAAGTTGGCCTTCGCCGAGATGGTGCAGAAGTACGGTGCGCTTGTCGAATCCCAAGAGAAATATTGTTGGGAGGCAGATTGGTTCGAATTGAGGGAAGTGTTGAAGTCGACCGTGTCCTCATGCTGCCCGCTGTTCGATTGAAAACTGGAATAGGCCGGCAAATTGTCCTTCCAAGTGGTCACGAACGACTCGTAGGTCTGAGTAGCTTTTGTGGTCAGATCCGTATCTCCGTTTGACGCCGCAAATTCGTTGAGGTCCATGGTCAGAGGAAAACTGAACGACTGAGTGGTGACGGTCGTATCGTCTCCACCTCTCGACGTTGTCGTCGTCGACCAGACCGACGAGCCCAGCGAAATGTTTTCTAGGTATTGGGTACTCGTGATGTCGTAATACTGATTGTTGAAGAAGTTCACATTCTGCGCGATCTTCGTCGTCACCTTCCCGTGCGAAGTGTTGACGTAACCCGAGATCGTGAAGCTGCGGTTCGATTTCAAGTTGACTGTACCCTTGGTGAAGGTCGGCTGCACGTTTAGTTTCTCGGTGATGACGGGAGAAGGCGCCGCGGTCAACGTGTCTTGAGTGATCTCGCCAGTAACCTGGGTTATGCCCGAATCAAGATAGAGCAGCAGTGACGCGGTCGCCGAGAAATAGCTGTCGGCGTTGTAAACGCTGAGCGAAACCGTGTGAGGCGCGCCGTTGCTGAGCAGTCCGGCGAAAGGCGTGAGGTTCACCCGATAAGGTTTAAAGTTCAGCGTCTGAACGCCGGGGATCGGGAACCATAGATAAGGATCGATTCCACCCGTGAAAATCCAAGGGGAAACCGGCGCTACCCCCGCCGGTTGCCCGTCGATGGTGATCTCGGTCTCTCGGAAGCCGGTATTGCCGCAGTTTTGCAATTCCGCGGCCACGTCGTTGGCAACGCAGGTGTACCAGAATTCGTCATTCGACTGGCTTTGGGAATAGACGTCCAGAAACGCCTTCTCCACGTTCGTGGGCAGGGTGAAACTGCCGGAGAGCGCGCTGGAAGTTGTATTGAGCGCGACGGTGCCACCGGAGGCGCCGCCGGAGAGCGCCAACACCTGGTCGGCCGCCACCGGCGCGGTTTCACCTTTCGCCAGAGGATAGAACTCCAACGAGGCTGAGGCAAAAATCGTCGAGGTGAGCCCGCAGCACAAGGTGTTTCCGATGTCAGCCTGCCCGGTCTGCGCAGTGTAGAAGATGGAACTGTAATCGGTGAGATCGTTTTCGATATGCCACGACGGACCAATGTTCGACGGCTCGGCCGTGGTGCCGAAATAAATGTTGACTGGGCCCAGCCAGAAATTGGCAGTGCGGTCGTATTGAATGCCAGCGTTCAGGCTGATATCCGCTTCCAGCACCACCTTGGCCCAAGGGCCTGGACAGGCGGAGGGCGGAGCATAGTTGAAGTTCTCCACGTTGAAATCGAAGAACTGTGCTCCGCTGAAAAGCGGCACTACGCAAGGTTTGGTGGAAGGACGCGCAACATTGGGATCCGCGGTCACCGTGTTCGCCGAACCAATTACATAAGGACCGGAAGCCGAAGCGAACGGAATTAAGACCGTTACCACCAGCAGAAGCGGGAAAAAGTTGCGCGCCAGACGAGTACTTCGGAGCATGTAATCCTCCTGGGAGATTGCGGCAAACCCTTGCCAGCCGCGGCATTGCGGAAGCGCCAACCGGTGCAGCGGGGCTAGCGACGCAGTATGCCGCGTTCCGCCGGAAGCTGTCAACCGCAGACGAAAGTCCCTAATGCCAAGCTGGGCGCGGATCTTCCCGCCCGATCGTGCGCCTCCTCCCTCGATCGGGCCACGCAAAGGCACGTTCGTGGCGTTCCCAGGGCCGGGGATCGAAGCTACACTACGCGAGCCTTGCTTGCACCAGCTAGAAAACTTTGAAGCTTGTTCAAGGCACAAAAAGCTTATGGCCGCTCATACTGAGCCTCTCCCGGCGAAGCAGCGTTTAGATTCGTGGAAGGAAATTGCAGCCTTCTTTGATCGCGACGAGCGTACTGTCAAACGTTGGGAAAAAGAACGCGGGCTTCCGGTGTACCGAGTGCCGGGAAGCGCTCGCGGGGGCGTATTCGCTTACGCCGAGGAACTGGCGGAGTGGCTGGAAGCACCGCACCACGACTGGGGGGCCGTCGAAAGCTCTGCCGGGGAGAAAACTTCCGCCCATGAAGGCCGGGACCGCGCCGTTCCAGCCAATGTGCTGACCATCAGGGTTCCGGCCGATGTTCCCGCCCCGGCGCTTCGGCTGGTCTCGCCGCCCTCCAGTATGGCCGCGGCAAGGACATTCCTCTGGCTCGTGCCTCTGGTACTGATCGCCGGCTCCTTTCTCGCCTTTTCGTTTGGCCATCGCGAACCCCGGTTCAAGAACGCGCTGGCTGCCCCTCACCCGCCCAGTGCCGAGGCTCAGGATCTTTACCTCAAGGGCCGCTACCATTTCGAGAAGCGCACACCCGACGATCTCAACCAGGCGGTGGATTTCTTCACCCAGGCGATCGTGCATGATCCCGGCTATGCAGCTCCTTATGTAGGGCTGGCCGACAGCTACAACCTGCTGCGAGAATTCAGCGCCATGCTTCCGCAGGACGCATTTCCGCGCGCCCGGTCGGCCGCCGCCAAAGCGGTGGAGCTCGATCCCAACTCCGCCGAGGCCCACAACTCCCTGGCATTTGCCAGCTTCTGGGGATTCTTCGATGTGGCCACCGCCGACCGTGAATTCAAGCGAGCTATCGAGCTGAATCCGAGTTTGCCCCGCGCCCACCACTGGTACGCCACCTTCCTCGTCGAGACCGGGCGCCCTCAGGAAGCCCTGGCCGAGATCGAGCGGGCCCGGCAACTCGATCCTTCTTCGACTCCAATCCTTGCGGACAAGGGATGCATCCTCACCGTCACAGGAGAAACAGAGGAAGCTAGAACCCTTCTTATGCAGCTCGTGGCTTCCCAGCCTGACTTTATTCCTCCGCACCGCTACCTGGCTCAAGACATTTATTTTCGCGAAGGAAATTATCCGGGATATTTCGCGGAAAGTGCGATCGTCGCGCGTCTGCGCCACAATGCCAAGGCACAGAAAATCGTCGACCTGGAGAAGGCAGCCTATGAACGCGGCGGCCGCAGGGGATTGTTTGAGGAGCGACTGAAGACCGCGCTGGAATTGTTCAACCGCGGCGCAGGCTCCGCCTTCGATGTAGCCGACGCCCACGCGGCACTGGGACAGGATAACGACGCCCTGAAGTATCTCGAAATCGCCTACCAGCGCCGCGACCTTTCACTCACCACGGTCACGACCAACCACGCGTTTCAACACCTGCATGAGGACCAGCAGTTTCGCGAACTGGTCGCCAAGGTCGGCCTCCCACCAGTCCATTGAGTTCGGTGGCGCACATAAGAAGGTACACGTCGGGTCCACGCAGGTTCTGAGCCGTTCATTGACCTTTTGCGCCGCCTGCTTTTTGAGCAGGCGTAGGTTGGCCCGGAGTCCCTTCCGGGATAGCGCTGTCGAGCCAGGCCGTGTACCACAGATTGAGAAGCATCTGGGAGCCCGCCGCCAGTCTCCGGGTGGTGAAGGTAAAAGCCTCAGGTGTTCCCTTGCCTGAAAATCCGCCCGCCTTTTCGAGAGCGTACACAGTTTCGACATGCCCGTTCGACTCTCTCAAGTAGGCGACATATTGCTGAAACGGATCGGTCAAGCGCTCCGGGGCGCGAACCAGGTCAGAAAAATCTTTGGCTGCAATGTTCTGCGCCACGTAAGTAGTTTCGAAGAGAGCGTGAATTTTGTGCTCGGTTGTGTAGCCGTTAGGATTCGGACCCACCCAGCCGTTGTATTGAATGGTGGTGTGCAGGGGCTGGGAGCCATCGGCCACATAATGGCCGAGCCATCCAGCATAGAACACAATGGCGTGCTCGACCGGGGCCGTGGGCTGATGAAGATTGCGCAGGCGCCGGTACTCCCGAAAAGCGGCTTTCAGACGGCCGAAGACTTCCAGCGTGATGTAGGGTTGAAGTCCCACGTGCTCGGGAAGGTAGTCGTCGGGACGATCGCTGGTTGCGGCGCGCTTCTCGTAGAGTTTGCGATAAAACTCATAGCGCGTCGTGGGCAGCGGGTTGAGCCAGTCCACGCGCTCGAGATCGATGAAGTGGTCGGGCTCCTGCGCATTCTTGAGCTGCGGTTCCGAGGGATTGCGCCAGCGGTCCGGTTCCGGCCCGAGATAAGCGATCTCCGCCACCGCCCGACGCAGAAATCGAGGCATCTCTGCCGGGATTTTCTGGGCAGAGACGCGGTTCACGTAAGTATGCCCCTCGTTGCCCCAGGCAAACGCGGCATCGGCCTGAAAGAGAACGAGGGCGACCAGCATACAGCTGATCACACCTCGTTTAGCTTTAGCCATTCTCTTTTCACCCAGGTAAAACTGCCTCGATTTCCGACAGAAGCATCCCTCATCTCAGAACACCAAGTGCATTGACAGCTGCAGGAAGCGGTTGCTTCCGACCGTTTGCCTGATCACTCCGTAGTTCTTCGGATTGGGATGGGACGGAGACAACACCTGGGTTGGGTCGAGAAAAGAAGGGAACGGATTGAAGTTTGTGTTCAACGCAAAATTGTTGTCCGGAGTGTCGAAGTTCGGATGGTTGAAGATGTTGAACGCGTCGGCTTGGAACTTCAGGGCATAGCGTTTCATAAATGTGAAATTCTTCAAAGCCGAGAAATCGAACCGAGTCTGGAATGGGGCGCGGAAGATATTGCGACCGTTGCTCCCATAGCTGGTTTCTTGCGTGTCGCAAACTTGCACGCCAGATATGACGGCCGGACCGCAAGGCGGGACGCCGCCCTGGCCGGGTTGAAGGAATGGGATGGAGAAGTCGTTCGGGTTGACATACGGAACTCTGACTCCGGCAAGCGGCCCGGAGCCAAAGGAATTGTCTTTGCCGCCCTCGATAGCCTTCTTTGGCGAAATTCCAGGAGCCAGCGGAAGAATCGGATTGGTGATGAAGTCATCGGCGCTGAAGAAGATGCTGCCGGCCGCTCCCGAGAAATCGATGACGCTGAAGGGCTCGCCACTCTGGGCGACGGTGACGCCCTGAACTCCCCAGCCGTTCGCCACCGCGTTGACGAATCGGGACGTATAGGTTCGAGTCGGAAGCTGATAAACATAACTGACAGTCAACACGTGCGTGCGATCGAAATCGGAGGAGGCGTATGCAGTTCGGGGCACGAGAGGATTGTTTCCATTGAAGAACAGGCCCGCTCCCAGCCCGCTGCCCTCATCAAGTGAATGCGAGTAGGTGTAGGAAGCATTTACCTGAAGGCCATGGGACATTCTCTTGGTTGCCTGGAGCTGCAAAGCGTTGTAGGTAGAGACGCCCTCAGCCCTCCAGTAATCCGCATTGGGATTGATACCGATGAAGGGCGTGCGCAGAGCAGTGTTGCCATCGGAGAACGAGAACTCTCCGATCGTCGTCTGCACTTGCTCGGTTTGGAGCGGGCACGGAAAAGGGAAAGGAGAGACGTTGGGGTTACAGCCAGGCGACGTAGAATCGGCGGCTTCGAAGCCGTAGCTATAAATCTGCCCGTTGATTGGGTTCGTCGGCGTCGCGACGCCCGGCTGGTTAAAGGGAATCGGGATCGGCTGGTGTACGCCGTGATTTCCGATATAGGCCAGCGTTAACACCACGTCGTTCTTCGGTTGCCACTGCAGATCCAGGCTCCAGTCTTCCGAATAAGGCAGCTTGTTCGCGGGATCGTAGGCACCGAACAGAAAGTCGGAATTGGCGAAGCCGGTCGGCGTGCAGGTAGGCGTAACTGGTTCGAGGCAGCCACTCAGCTGAGACTGGTTGAAAACCAGCTTTGCCACTCCAGTTAGGCTGTTTGGCGGAGGCTGAACTGGGGCAAAAGCACCGAGGCTGAGGCAGTTCAAGCCGAAGGTGCCCGCGGCGTTGTTGGGGCAAGAAGCGTTGACCGGAACAGTAAAAGGCTGTTGCGTGGTAACGCTAAAGGGCCCGCTTATACCCAGGCCAGCGCTGGCAGAAAGCTCGGTGAAATATTCGCCGCGATCGGCGTACATTCCGAAGCCGGCACGGACCACAACATTCTTGAGACGCGACGGGCTCCAGGCAATTCCGATGCGCGGAACAAACATCCATTGCCGCCCGGTCAGGGTTGAGTTGCTAACGCCCTTGAATCCAAAAGCTTTGTTGTTTCCAGCTACGACGAGGCCAATTCCCGGCTCGCCGTTAGCAAGGTTTGCGAAGGTATCGCAATTAGCAGGCGCTGAGGGGGAGTTGCAAGTCCCGGTGTACTTGTAATCGGACGGGTAGAAGTTGGTAAGCAGGCCATTGATTTCGTTGAGTGGGCCGTCCCAATCCCAACGCACACCCAGGTTTAACATGAGATTTGACCGAAGCTTGATATTGTCCTGAGCGAAAAGGCCGGCCGACTTCGAGCGGAAATGACGGTTCGTTTCGCCATTGAGGAGTAGGCCGCTACTGTGATCCGAGTCTAGCGTCCCGGTGAGAAAGTCACCGAAGTCGTTAAAGCTGAGGTTGGCCACCTGGTTCTCGCGATTCTCAACATTGAGCTGCTCGTAATCAAAGAGGCCGCCCAGAGCCAGCGAGTGTATGCCATGAACCCAATGAAAGGTCGACGAGCCTTCGTGCTCATTTTGAAAGATTCCAGCGTTGGCAAAGTTGGTTGAGGGCCCGATGCTCATGGCGTTTCCGTTGAAGGGCGCTATCGTCAAGTTGCTGGACAAGGGCGCCAATGACGCCCCGACATCCGCATTGTTGATGGTGATGCCGGGAAAGAAACTGCTCCCCAGAAGATTTAGATTCACATCGCTGGGTTTCAAGGATTGGGCGGTCGTAGCATTGGCGACCTCGCGAACGAAGCCGTAGCGGTTCTCCCAGGTCGCATTCGTGGTAAGAACGGTGGTGTTATCCAGAGAAAAGAGCTGGCTCCCTGCGTGCAAGGTTTGTGGGAAGCCGGGGACCGCGCTCACTGCGAAGGGAATATTTGTAGGATCGCTCTGAAAATAGTACTTGGCGGCCAGACGATTCTTCGGGCTGAAGATGTAATCGACATTACCATTGACCTGGTTGGCATTAAATTGACTCGGCGGACCTTGTACGAAAGCGTTGAAAGGCTGCGTGCCGCTTTCCGGTGTAGCGGCATTCGATGATGGGATGATGAATTGCCCGCTCGAGGTCTTGGCTTGCAAGATCGCCAGCGCCACAGGATCCACCTGGGTGGCCGTAACGCATGGCGGATTATTTGGGGTGCCGCACGGGGTGTTCGACGCATTCACGAGGTTCGCCAGGTCGGCTGCATCCCGATTTGTATCGGTCAAACCCTGGAGCGTGGGGACACCGTTGAATGCGCCGCTCAGAGCATCGCTGATGCGCTGTCCCTGGTAAGAAGCAAAGAAGAACATTTTGTCTTTCTTGATGGGCCCTCCCAGCGTCCCGCCAAACACATTGCGATGCAGCGGAGGAGCGCCGTGAAAGAACGGATTGGGTGCCAGAAACGTGGGTTGCGCGTCAAAAGCATTATTCTGGAAGTATTCGTAAACCTGACCGTGCAGCTGGTTTGTTCCGGACTTCGTTGTGGTTTCGATATGAGCCCCGCCGGCCGAACCCATCGAAGCGTCGTACATGGAGGTGCTGACGTGGACCTCCTGAATGGTTTCCACAGGAGGTGTGGGCAGGGCTTGCCCGATCGCGTCGAACACCGAGCTGTTGGTTTGAACCTGGCCGCCCGCGCCGAAAATTTCTCCCGTGTTCAGCGTGAACCGGCTGTCGGAAATGTTGCTGGTTGAATTTCCATTAAATAAATTGTTCGCGTTCACTCCGTTGAACGTAAATAGATTGCTGGTATCACGCTGGCCGTTCGCCACGATTCCCTGATTGCCCAGGCCTTCGTTCGATCCCGAGCCCGACAGAAAGTCCGCACTAACTCCGGGCGCCTGGATGGCAAGTTGGGTGAAGCTTCCCGTGCCCAGCGGAACGGACTCGATCTGTTCTGCGCCCATCGTGTAGCCGTTGGTCGTGTCCGTCTCATTGAGCAGCGGCGTTGAAGACACCGTCACCGAAGACGACACCTTACCCGGATTGAGCTTCGCATTCACCGTCGCGGTGCGATTGCCCTGCACAATAATCTCGGGATAGACCGCTGTCTGAAAGCCGTCTTTCGAAAATGTGACTTGGTAGGTGCCGATGGGCAAATCGGCGATGCTGAACGAACCATCGGACTTGGTCTCCGCCGTGACCTCGAGGTTCGTGGCCGGCGCGCGCACTTTCACCGCGGCCTTCGGGACCACCGCGCCCGTTGTGTCGGTGACAGTTCCGTCCACCGATCCCAGCGTTTGCTGGGCGATCGCAGGAGCAGCGCACAGCAGCATGGACAGCAGCACGGTCAGGCCAGAGTTAGAGGAAAGACGCCTGAAGGCAGAGACAGCCAAGGCGGAACGAGAGCTCAACACACACCTCCTGGAATTGAACGACGGATTCTATCCGCAGCGCGTCCCGGAGTTCAAGAAATAGCCTGTTAAAATCTTGTCAATTCTTGGGAATCGAAACCTCGTGCCGGGCGAATCGAACCTACTACAGGTCTACGGCAGTGTTCCACCAACAAGACACCTCGCTGACTTGACTGCAATTGGATGGGAAAACTACGGTTGACGCGAACCGGCAGTCGGGATACGATCGCAGCCGGTTTTTGGGCAAAAAGGAAATCAGGATGCGAGAGAAACTCTTAATATTGTTGATATTCGTGGGCGGAGTTGAGCTGTCGGCTCAGACGATAGTTCAACAGTTTGCCGCACTTAGCAGCGGGGGAGGCGGTCAGGTCTCAGACATGGATCTTAATGCGCCCACCGGCGAGGGACACGTCCTCATTGCCATGCCGGAGCTTCTCTCTCCCGGGGTTAAAGTTGTGAGCGTTACCGACAATGCACCGGGTGGAGGCAATACCTACAAACAAGTTCCAGGCGCAAGTTCGTCTTGCCCGAATAGGCTGATCGACATTTGGTACTGCGAGAATTGCAAACCAGGTGTAACCGAACTGAAGTTCCATCTATCAGGCGGCGTGAAGGGAAGTATCAATGGTTTTATTGAACTTTCGAACATGCCGAAGTCTTCCGTGCTTGACGGAAGCGGCGTCCACCTCAACGATGGGACCGTAACCAGCGGAGGGTTAGAGGTTGGCCCTGAGATTAAGACGACAGCAAGAGATTTTATAGTCGCCCGTTATCCCTTAAGCGTCCCTGGCCCTGGTCCGCAGGGAGTAACTCCTGCAACATGGAAGTTTACGACTTCTTATGTTTATGAACTGAACGGACCGTCGGGCACCCATCAACCGACGCTCACCGGGGCAAAGGCTGCAGCTAACTTTTGTATGAGCTTAGCCGCTTTCAAGACCGCTGCGTCGATTGACGCTCCACATTGATAAGCCCACGCTTTGCACGCTGATGGCGCCTCGACGGGTCTTCCACCCCGGAGCACCGGCTTAGCCGAATATCTTTGCAAAAAAATGTCGCACGCCCTCGAATTTCTTGTGCTTCACGGGCGCCCGTTCCTGCGCGGCAAGCGGAGGTGGCAGGACTGCCATTGGGAATGGCGAAAGGCGATTCGATAACGGGAGAACTCCGGCAACCGCCGAGGCGGAAGGCGTGAAAGTCAGGGTGGCCTGCGCTTTCGCATGAGGCAGATTCCTCTGCCAGGCAGGCAGCTCTGCCATCTCTACTCCTGCGGCAGGTAATTTGGCGCCGGTCGTCCCCTCCGGCGAAGGTTCGGATCCAGGCAACGCCGAGGGGGGCTCTGCGATGGAAGCCGAAGAAGTTGCCTGTGCGCTTGCGTCGACACTTTCCCCTCCCGCCCCGCCAGAAGCCAAAAGCACCGGGGGAGTGGGCGGAGGAGGGCACCCGCATTCTACTGGCAGGATCGTATCATCCCCTTCTGGAGACGCCGCGTGGAAGGCTGTATCCTCGCTACTTACGCGTCCCGCATGGAAAAGGATCTGATCGCGCGGTTGGAATTCATACTTCCCGTCCCCCATGAGTTCGTAAATGATTGCCGGCGACGTGTTCCCGGGAAGAGTCCGGACACACGTGTTGCCCTGCGGATCGGCGCGGATCGCGTAGTCGAACTCCCCCGGACCACGAAGCAGAATGCGGAAATCCGGGGTGACCACTTCATCCGTGGAATTGCCCAGCGTGATGTGCGTCTCCAAGGCGCCGACGCCGATCGCCAGCATCAAGTCGGGACCGTTGCGAGAACGGTTGACGGAGACTGTGGTGCGCGGACAGACATAAAAGTCTCCGCCCCGCGGCAAGCGCATCACGGTCGTGTCGGACAAGGCAGTGACGGACGAGCCCGACGGCACCCGCTCAACCGGTACGACGTTGCTGTAGTCGACGGCAGCAATCGGAGACGCCGCGGGCGGCGACTTTGCAGCGATCGCATGCAGTTGCACCAACAGACGATTTCCGGCTGATTCCCAGGTGTAGTCCAAGGGCTTGAGTAAATCGATTTCCACGTGGACCAGTGGCGGATCCGTAGCGCTCAGTTCAAGACGAATCGCCCCGACATCCTGACTCTTCACGGGTACCAGTTTGCGGGCAACGGACATGTTTGTGTTTGGCAAATCGATAAGCAGACGCATGGGCTCATCCAGCTTGCTGATCTTCGGCTTCACTGGGGCCGTCGTTATGATTTCTACCGCGGGTGTGCCATCCTTCAGGAAAACATTGAAGTGAACGACTGTCGCGAAGGTCTGGGAAGCCGGAACCTGCTGGTCCGACTCGTGTTGCGCCGGGCTGCCGCCCAGTAATTGCAGAGGAGAGGACACTAAGGAAACTGCAGCGAGCAGGGTGACAGCAACGGAACACATAATTCGACTGCGTCCCCCATCTCGTGTGTGTCGCCGCTGTAGCGGTGCTCTCATGGCAATGCAAAGGTTAAGGTGATGTTAGTTTCAAAGCCGACGGGACGTCCATTACGCGTCATAGGCTCAAATCGCCACTGCTTGACTGCATCGGTAGCCGCCGCCGTCAGCCCAGGATATCCGCGTACACGGCTCAGTCGCTGAACTCTTCCATCCCCGCCTACAAGAACGTCGAGCACCACGATCCCTTGCACATGATGGGCCTTGGCTACGTCCGGGTATTCGGGCTCGACACGGTCCACCACGCGCGCCAGGGCCGTTCGCTCTGGAATGAGCACCGGAGATGATGAGGCGGAGGCATTTCCTGCGCCCGAATCATGGGAAGTCGTTGATGTGTCGTTCACTCCTGCATCTTCAAACACCACGATCCCAGAGGCATCGTCAAGTGTGTTCTCAATCTCCAGGTCAGGCACATGGTGCTTTGCGCGAACTGACGTCGGATTTGAAGATTTGGCGGGAACAGGCTTGGCAGGAACAGATTTGACAGGAAAAGGCTTGGAGGAAACCGGTTCGATGGCCGCCGGCTCCTCGGGTTGAAGCATTGCCGGGTTAGGAAGGGCGGGCATTTGTACAGGTGCAGAGGATTTTGGAACGACCGCCGTGGAATTCCTGGTGAACAGCCGCAATCCGTCATGCGGCACCCTCCTGCTCAGTTCCCAACCAGCCAGAAGCAAGGTGCCTGCCACGAGAGCGGGCACCAGCCATCTTCGTGCTCCCGATGCGACTGCGATTGCTCTGGCCTTTATGATCTCCGCGGAAACCCGCGACGGTTTTCTGCTCGTTTCTTGCACCGGAACCGGACCTTGGGCCGCGGAGGCGCTAGCAAGTTCACCCACCCGCGCGATCGTGTCAGCAACCCGCTGCGACATAGACTGTATAGCCACAAGATCGCCAGCCGTGAATGCATCCGCTTGAGAAGAGAAGGCTCCGAGAACGCCGAGTTTCTCCCGCGTTCCGTTCAGCACAGGGACTACCACAATGGAGCGAGCGCCGAGACTGCGGCACACCGCCGCATCGAGGCCGGGGAAGTTCTCGCAGTTACGGCAATACTGCAGCGCCGAGGTGCGCAGGCAAGCGTCTACTATGCGCGGGTCATGGCGTAAATAGGCGACAAACTCGGCAGAGGTCGCCCCGTTCAGGGCGCGGGAAACCATCTGACTATTGCGCACCAGACCAATGAAAGCGCCGGTCGCACAAGTGGAGAGCCGCGTTTGACAAACAATTTGCTCCAACACCAAATCGAGCGCCATGTCTGCGCGCATCACCTGATCAGCCGGTTCGCTTTCTCGTCCGCCAAGATTGAACCGGTGCGGGGAAGGCGACCGGCGCACCGGCGGAGAAGACCTCACCCCAAAGGTCGTCGAGTCGCTGGGCGCGCTGTTCGACTGGGAGGTATGAGCCGCCGCTGGCGGGATTCTCCGCTCCGCCGCTGATTGACGTCGGGACTTCACTGGCACCCCCATGCCGCAGCATTCCGCACGCCTCGATTTCGAGGAGTTGAGGTAAGCGTTCCCTTGGCGAACTGAAGGGGAGGAGGAGAAACCCGTGATGCAAGCGACGACCAAACCAGGGAGCCATACGGCATGACGGGCCAACTCCTAGCGAAGATTGGCTTCCAAAGCACGCGTCCATGGCCTCCACTCGGCGCAAGGCGCCGCATGTTGCTCAAAACGTTGGACCGGGAAGGAAGTCTATTTCAGAGCTTGATGCAAGCTCTCTCGGGGGAAGGCAGATTAACCAACAGTTTGCCACTCTGCGACTCAGACGTCAAGATGGCGGATAAGCCTTTTTCCGAGGCCGCCGTTCTTCTCGACTGCTCAGAAGGGGCCCGGGACGGGCGTTCGACCGGCCTTGCCGACTGCACAACCGTGCCATTGCCGGCCCCGCGTCAATGATCTAGTGTTAAGCGGCTTATCCTGGCTCACATGTCCCGTACAGGTCCAATGCGCTGTTTGATGGTCTTCGCCCTGGCGCTGTATTTGACCCCGGGTGTTCTCGGTCAAACCCCCGCAGTCGCGACACCTCCTGTCTCTCCGTCTATCAATGCTCACCCGCCAACGACATGTAGTCCACCCGTGACCTACGTAAATGGAAAGCTGGCAATCTGCGCGCAGGACACAACTCTGAAGGAATTATTGCGCGTTGTGAGTTTTGCGACTGGAGCGGTTGTTGAATTTCCACACGATCGCGCTGGAGAACATATCTCTGCAAACATCGGTCCAGGACCCGTGCGCGACGTTCTTGCAACTCTGTTCAACGGATCAGGACTTAACTACGTGATGTTCGGACCGCAGAATAATCCGGGAGCCCTGCAACGCTTGATTTTGACAAGCGCCGGAACTTCCACTCAGGGCGTGCCAGATCTACCTCCGGCGCAAACAGCGCAGGTCGCGACGCCCGCAAAAACGGTCAGCCCATTGCCTCCGCCTCCAACGTCGGCATCTACCCAAGCGCCGGCTGCTTCCGTTTCGCCGGCTCAGGCAGCCAGTCTGGTTCCACCGAAGGAACCGATCGCTCCGGAAGTCCTCGGGCAAATGATGCGCGACTTGGCGCAGAAGATCAGAAGCGGTTCCCAGAATCCGCAGAATGCGCCTCCGCCCCCACAGTAAGCGTGAGGGCCAGCAAAGGTACTTACCCAGCGCGGTATTCCGACCCGAAGGCAATCGGCAGGTCTGTCATCCGACATCGGAAACATGAGAGTTTCTGGTGCCGGGCCGTCCCTTGGGCAGAATTCCCACAGTCTCAGCGGGAGTATACTTCGCTGACCGGTCTCATCGTCCCGATGTTTCCGGGATCAGAGTCCATTGGCCGAAATAGGGCACGTGGGTAGCCTCCGAGCCTTGAAAGCCATAAATGGAAACAGAAATTAGACTTTAAGAGGCTTTCGCCATGATGCGATATGGGAATTGTTTATTCTTAACTTCGCTGGTCTTTTTGGCTAGCGCTGCCTTCATTCCAGCGCTTGTACGGAGTGGCTCTGTACCTCAAGTTCGTTATCCAGATCCCGATATCGGAATCGATTCACTCGCGGCGCGGGCAAAAACGCAGGAGCAAACCGCCAGCGAATTCAAAGTGTTCTACCAGTTCCACTTCGCCGACAAAATAAAGGAGAGTGGAATCACTTTTGTGAGCCACGTCGTCGACGATGCCAGCATCGACTACAAGCCGGTGCATTACGATCATGGCACCGGAATTGCGGTCGCGGACGTCGATAACGACGGACTTTATGACATTTATTTCGTGAACCAGGTCGGCGGCAATGAGCTTTGGAAAAACCTGGGCGGAGGCAAATTTAAAAACATTACGAAAGAAGCGGGCGTTGCCTTGCCGGGGCGAATCAGTGTCGCTGCGTCCTTTGCCGACATCGATAATGACGGAACTCAGGCTCTTTTTGTCACCACTGTTCTTGGCGGGAATGCGCTGTTCAAGAATGATGGCCACGGACACTTCCGCGACATAACGAAAGCCGCCGGCCTTGATCTCGTCTCGCATTCTTCCGGCGCGGTCTTTCTCGATTACAACAACGATGGCCTGCTCGATCTCTTGGTCTGCAATGTTGGTACATACACCAGCGGCAAGAAGGGAGCGCAGGGCCAATACGTTGGATTGCCCGACGCATTTGGCGGCCACCTGCATCCTCAACGCTTTGAATATCCCGTCCTCTACGAGAATCTGGGGCACGACCGCTTCAAAGACATGACCGCGCAAGTTGGCTTGCGCCCAACCGGTTGGTGTGGAGACGCCAGCTTCGCCGACCTGAACGGAACTGGCTTCCCCAGCCTGTTTATCCTGAATATGCAGGGCCACGACCACTACTTTGAAAACTCAGACGGCAAGAAGTTCATCGACAAGACCGAACAGTATTTCCCCAAAACGCCATGGGGAGCCATGGGTGTAAAGTTTTTTGATTTCGACAATGATGGCCGTATGGATCTGATTGTCACTGACATGCACTCTGACATGAGCGAGGCAGTGAATCCCGACCGGGAAAAACTAAAATCCACCATGCGCTGGCCAGAGTCGTTCCTCCAGGCATCACTTTCGGACTACATTTGGGGCAATGCCTTCTACCACAACCTGGGGAATGGAAAATTCGAGGAGGTTTCTGACCGTTTAGGAGTAGAGAACTACTGGCCTTGGGGGGTGAGCGTTGGCGACATCAACGCCGATGGCTGGGATGACATTTTCATCTCTTCCGGCATGAGTTTTCCTTTTCGTTACGGAATTAACTCGATGCTCTTGAACAATCGCGGGGAAAAATTTCTTGATTCTGAATTCCTGTTGGGGATCGAACCGCGCAAGGACATCTATGTACCCTGGTTCGATATAGACTGCTCGAAGACGGGACTGACTGAGCTGAATCAAAAGGTGTGCGCTGGACATTCGGGGAAGATTACCGTGATGTCCCCACGCTCCACTCGCTCTTCTGTGATGTTCGACCTTGATAATGACGGGGATCTCGACATCGTGACCAATGATTTCAATTCGGCGCCTCAGGTGCTGGTAAGCGATCTGGCGCAGGTAAGAAACATTCATTGGCTCAAGGTAGTGCTCGTCGGGACGCGCTCCAATCGCAACGGCCTGGGCGCCACCGTGCGCGTACAAGCTGCCGGCCAAATCTATACCAAGTACAATGACGGGAAATCGGGTTACCTGTCGCAAAGCGTTCTCCCACTTTATTTTGGGTTGGGAGACGCCACAAAGATCGACCGAGTCGAAGTCGACTGGCCCTCCGGCAAGAAACAAGTCTTAGCCAGCGGGCTCCAGGAAAACGAGGTGCTCCGAATTACGGAGCCGAAATGACCTGTATCCGCCAATAGCAAAGCTTGCCCCGAAGCGTTTCCAGGCTCTGCGTCAAGCCGCCTGGTTTGGAAGTGGAGGTACCCGTGAAAGCAGCAGCCGCTAAGTGCCTGTACGGTGTCGCATTAGTCCTCTGCACGTTCGTCGCTTCCGCCCAACAACACGGCGCGCCCCCAGCGCCGACTCCTCCGCCGACGCCTGCGCCTACATCGGCAACAAGCATAGACATGAGAAGACTCATTGTGGAGGGCCAAGAGGATCCAACCGCGCCCAAGAAAACAAGCGCGGACAATTGCTTTCTTCCTCCGCTGAACGGGCTTCACACCACCACTGTTGGAGTTGCAGATTTGCGGATTCCTGAACAAGCGAAGAAGGAGTACGAAGGTGCGTGCAGCGCTCTCGGAAACAAGAACATGGTTGAGGCCGAGAAACACCTGCGCAAGGCGGTTAAGCAGTATCAACAATATTCGGCCGCATGGGTGATGTTGGGTCAGACCTTGGAAGCGCAGCAGAAGATGGCGGAGGCTCGCACCGCGTGTTCTCAGCCCATCGCCACCAATTCCAACTATCTGCCAGCTTACCTTTGCCAGGCAGATATTTCCGGCCGCCTGCAGAGTTGGGACGACATGCTGAAGCTCAGTACTCGCGCCCTAGAAATTGATCCCACAAGCAACGCTGTGGCGTACGCCTACAATGCTGCCGCAAACTTTAATTTACATAACTTGTCCAAAGCGGAGGAAAGCGCATTGAAGGCTGAAGCCATCGACAAAAGCAACACCGACCCGCGGATCCACTTCCTGCTGGCCCAAATTTATGAAGGTAAGGGCGACCGCACCAGGGAAGCGGCAGAACTGCGAGAATATTTGAAATATGCGAGCGATCCCAGCGACATCGCCATGGTCACGAGCTACTTGTCGGAACTCGACAAGCAATAGTAATCACAGCGTAGCCTCGATCTTGCCGGAAACCAAAAACTGCCTTACTTCCCCTCGCCTTCGATAATGGTGATGTAACGATTGATGGGCAAGCCCGTGAATCGCTCGCTCAAACCACTCGGCTGCGGCCATTGAATCTCGATCCAGTCGAGCTTCGTTTGTTTTCCGAGGCCGAGCACAACTCGCGGGTCGTGAGATGAAAGATAGCTTCCACCTCCCACTTTCATTCTGTTCCTTTTCAGATTGCCGGCTTGATAAGTGATCCGGGCACCCACGGCGTCAATGTTGGATTTTTTTCCAACCAAGCAAAGGCCCAGCCAGTTGTTCTGCGCCCCGGCCTCATTTCGAAGCAAAACCGGAGGTTCGTTGTTGTTCGCAATCAGCACGTCGATCGCGCCATCGTTGTTGAAGTCACCCAATGCGAGACCACGGCTGGCCATCGGCGTGGCGAAAATCGGGCCACTTTCCTGGCTGATGTTTCTCAGTTCAGTGCCTGTGTTATGGAAAATTAGAGGAGGTTCGCGATAGGTCACGCTTGGGTAGAGTACGTCGATAAGGTCGTCGGGGTGGCCATTCGCGATGAACAAGTCCTGGTTGCCGTCGTTATCATAGTCGAAGAATTTTAGTCCCCAGCCACTCTTCATTTTCGTGGCGCTGGCAATCCCCGACGGTCCAGCGATGTCGTCAAAGGTCTCATCGCGCTTGTTCCGGTAGAGCGCGTCGAGTTCGTGATTCATGTTCGTGACAAACAGGTCCATCCATCCGTCCTGGTGGAGATCGCAGGAATCGACGCCCATGCCGGAGCGAATCGCTCCTCCGTCTCCATATGCCACCCCCGAGGTAAAACCAATTTCCTCGAAACGCTTCCCGCCCCGGTTAACGTGCAAAAAATTGGCAAGTTGGTCGTTGGCAACGAAAAGATCCATCCACCCATCATTATTAATGTCGGTGGCCACCACGCCCCAGGCTCTGCCGGCGTTGTCTGCGATACCCGTTTTCTGGCTGACGTCGGTGAATGTGCCGTCTCCGTTGTTGTGAAACAGCCAGCTCGGCATCGGCTTGTAGACCTTGGGATTGCAGTATTCAGTTTCGCCGCGCAGCCCGGGAACGTTCGGAGCCATGCAGTGTTGGTGCTTGGACTTGTCGAAATCGCCAAACCGGCAGACAAACAAATCGAGGTTGCCGTCGTTGTCGTAATCGAACCACACTGCGCTCGATGACCAACCCGGAGCTGCGACCCCGGCTTGCTCGGTCACGTCGGTAAACGTCCCATCGCCGTTGTTGTGATACAGAATGCTGCGGCCGTATTGAGTAACATAGAGATCTGGAAAGCCGTCCCGGTTGTAGTCGCCAACGGCGGCACCCATTCCGAATCCGCCTCCGGCCACGCCCGCCTTTTGGGTAACATCGGTAAACGTGCCGTCCCTATTATTCCGATAGAGGGCGTTGCGCAGCGGTTGAGAAGGCGTGAAGAAATCACATCGTCCAGAGTTCACCAGATAGATATCCATCCATCCGTCGTTGTCGTAATCGATAAACGCACAACCCGCTCCGTCGGTTTCGGGCAGATATCTCTGCGGAGATTTTCCGCTGGAATGAGTCCATGTGATCCCGCTGACGGAAGGTGGAACCAGCGTAAAAGGATAAACCGGATCGGGCAGGGCATGAGCCAAGCGTCCGAATGCACCAATTGCGGCACTACTCGCGACTCCGGACAAGAACGCTCGACGAGAAACGCGCGTAGGCAGCTCGGATCTCTTCAAGACGTGCACGGGAATCGTCATTCCCACTTCCCTTGCCCTTCGACGATCGTGATATAGCGATTGACCGGCAGGTCCGTGTAACGTTGAGTGAGGTTGCTGGGCTGGGGCCACTTGATCTCGATCCAATCAATCTTTGTTCTTTTTCCGATGCCCAGCACAACTCGAGGATCGTGGGATGACAAAAAACTCCCGCCACCTACTTTCATCCTGCTTCTCTTTAAATCCCCCGCCTGATATGTGATGCGAGCGCCGATTGCATCAATGTTCGCCTTCTTTCCCAACAGCCGCAGGCCCAGCCAGTTGTTCTGAACTCCTACATCGTTGCGCAGTAAGAGCGGCGGCTCATCGTTATTCGCTACCAGGACATCAATCGCACCGTCATTGTTGAAATCGCCGATTGCCAGTCCTCGACTGGACATCGGCTTTGCGAAAACCGGGCCGCTCGCCTGGGTCAGGTTTTTCCACCCTGTTCCCGTGTTGTGAAAAAGCAGGAGCGACTCTCGAAAACTCACCTGAGGCTTCACCTTTTCGATGAGATCGTTGGGATGGCCATTCGCGATAATCAAATCCAGATTGCCGTCATTGTCGAAGTCAAAGAATTTTAAACCCCAACCACTCATGAGTTCTGTGGCTGTGCCGATGCCGGAAACGATTGCTTTGTCGTCAAATCCTTCGTTGTGGTTATTTTGGTAGAGCGAATACATCTCATGATCAATATTGGTCACGAAAAGATCCATCCAGCTATCCTGATCGAAGTCAGCAGAATCTACTCCCATACCAGACCGAATCTTGCCGCCCTCTCCATATCCCACTCCAGCCGTGAACCCAATCTCTTCGAAATGTTTCCCTTGCCGGTTGGCAAAGAGGAAGTTCGCAACTGTGTCGTTTGAAACGAAGAGGTCCATCCATCCGTCGTTGTTGATGTCGGTAGCGACCACTCCCCAAGCCTTGCCCGAGTAGTCCGCGATGCCCGTCTTCTGGCTGACATCGGTAAATGTTCCATCACCGTTGTTATGGAACAGCCAACTGGGTAGTGGATCGTAAACCTTTGGATAGCAATATTCGTTCATACCCGCGATGGTGTGAATCTTCGGATCGCCGCAGGGCTGGTTTCTCAGTTTGTCGTAATCGGCGAATTGACCCACAAACAAGTCGAGGCGTCCGTCGTTATCGTAGTCGAACCAAACCGCACTCGAGGCCCAACCGGGCGCCGCCACTCCAGCGCGCTCGGTCACATCCGTAAATGTTCCGTCACCATTATTGCGATAGAGAATGCTGCGGCCATACTGGGTGACGTAGAGATCAGGAAATCCATCTCCGTTGTAGTCGCCGACCGCGACACCCATTCCGTACCCGCCTGCGCCCACGCCGGCTTTCTCGGTGACGTCGGTGAAAGTGCCATCCCGGTTGTTGCGGTAGAGGGCATTGTGCAACGGCGCTGGAGGGATATAGAAGTCGGCGCGGCCGCTGTTCACCAGGTAAATGTCCATCCAGCCATCGTTGTCGTAGTCCAGAAATGCACAACCCGGGCCGCTGATTTCAGGCAGATATTTATGCTTCGATCGGCCAGCAGTATGCGTCCAGGTAATGCCGCTTTCTGAGGGTGACACCTCGGAAAAAGGATATTGCGACTTGTTGGTTTCAATCGCGCGTGCAAATCCCGGCAGAGCACTGAGCGTCGCAGCGCCCGCTAGCATTCGGAGAAAATCTCTGCGATCCGCCAAACCAGGCCACCGGCGGGTCATTGAGACTACTTTCGTTGACATAAGAAGCACGCCATTCAGCCGACGACCAAACGAAAAATCACGGCCATGTTTTACTGGTGTGCCGTGTTCTTGGGCGTTTTGTCCACTGTCCGGTCAGCAGGACGAGCCGCAGGCACGCCCGGAGCAACGGCGGTGGAGAGCGGACCGCGAACGAATTTTTGCAAGTCCAGATGGTCCCGGCCTTCTTCGATCCGATAGAACTTATCTGCCTCCACATTGTGGAAGGCCTGCTGCTGGCCGCTGGGCCACTTGATCTCTACGGTTTCGGCGACGGTAGCCTTGGCCAAACCGAAATTGGCGCGAAGATCGCTTTGCGAGAGGTAACTACCCCCGCCCGCAATTTCCCGGATTTGCGAAAGGCCGCCGGCCTGAACGCGAATCCTCGCGCCCATGGCGTCGCGATTGCTCTTTGTGCCAACCAACTTGAAGTTGACGAAATGATTGCCGTTCCCGCCGCTGTTATGCAGCAGCAGCGGCGGATCCCCATTATTTCCCACGACTATATCCACGAAGCCGTCATTGTCGAAGTCCGCAAAGGCCGCGCCCCGGCCAGCGTACGGCGTACGAAAACCGTTTCCAGCAATCTTTGTAGTCTCTGTGAACTTGCCATTGCCTTCGTTGTGAAATAGAGAGTTGATTTGTTTGTAGTGGATGTCGGGCATGACCTGCTCAACCTCCGGATACACGTGCCCGTTGGCAATGAACAAATCAAGCCAGCCGTCATTGTCGTAATCGAAGAATCCTCCGCCGAAGCTCAGTACATCGTGCGTAGGTCCGGTGATGCCCGCCTGATCGCTCACCTCGTCGAATCCGCCCTTCCCGTCATTGTGCCAAATGTGGTCGGAGCTTTTCTGGAAGTCGGAGATGTAAAGGTCAAGCCAGCCATCATTGTCGTAGTCGCCGAGGGAGATGCACATCGCGGCCATGGTATTGCCGCGCCCGGTGAGCGCCATACCGCTGAGCAGCGCCACTTCGTTGAAAGTGCCATTGTGCTCGTTGTGATAGAGATACGCATTGAGCCCGTCGTTGGCTACGAACAGATCGGGCCAGCCATCGTTATCGTAGTCCGCGGCCTGCACCGAGAGATTCTTGCCCTCCGGCTGATAAATGCCCGCAGCCGACGTCACATTCGTGAAAGTTCCGTCCCCATTGTTGTGGTAGAGCATGTCGGCACTTCCCCGGTAAACGCTCGGGGGACAATTGGTGAGCGCATCGGCGAACTTACAGTAGCGCAGGCTATCGGGACCAAACGTGACGTATCCGCCAACATAGAGATCAAGGCGGCCATCGCGATCATAGTCGAAGAAGGTAGCGCCGGCATGAAACTGAGTGCCGGATTCGGTGGCTGCGACACCAGCTTTATCCGTGACGTCGGTAAAGGTACCGTTTCCGTTGTTATGGTACAAAACGTTGCGCCCGAACTGTGTCACGTAGAGGTCGGGGTAACCGTCATTGTCGTAATCCCCCCACACACACCCCAGTCCGAACCCCGTTCCCGGGACACCGGCCTTTTCGGTGACATCGGTGAAGGTGCCGTCGCCATTGTTGTGATACAGGGCATTGCGGACAGAAATGCCCCGGTTGTACAGATCGCGTCCATTTACGAAGTAGATATCCTGAAAACCGTCGCCATCAAAGTCTGCCACGCACACGCCGGGACCGAACTCTTCCCGTATCACGGCCATGCCGTTGTTGCCTTTGTAGTGAACGAACTTGATGCCCGCCTGCGCAGTGACATTGGTGAACTGCACGGTCATTGAGAGGGCCGACTGTGCCGACGACTGGCACGTCCAACCTAGGGCCACCAGCAGCGGGATCCCAAGTAGCAACCAAAGGAAGGGCAAGGCGCCACACCCGGAGCGCGGACGGGCACACCTCGAAGAGCTTTCAATCGTGCTTAACAATTGCTCACCAGTTTGTCGGGAACACCTTATTTCGGCGGCTCCGGAGTTTGCGCGCCCGACGGCGACTGCTGCACCAGCCCTTCTTGGACCTTGCGCTTCACCTGCTCGAGAGCCTCCGCGCTTTGCCGTTGCAGCGCCGCCTCGCGGTTAGCGTCCGCTTTCCGCCCTACCCCAGCATATGCCATCGCTAGCTGGAAGTGGCCGGTCGGGCTGTCAGGGGCAAGGGCCTCATAAGCCTCAAGGGGTGGAATCGCCTCGGTGAAGCGCTTCACAGCATTCAGGGCCATGCCAAGCGCCAGGTAAGCATCTGAGAAACCCGTATCCAGTTTAGTGGCGCGTG